>Ga0315281_10003741_pt1 | contig 22245 bp, 27 predicted proteins | sample YL17G07_0_MG_FD_204540 | JGI IMG/M metagenome (GOLD analysis project Ga0315281, IMG submission 204540) | Sediment microbial communities from Yellowstone Lake, YNP, Wyoming, USA - YL17G07_0 | ecosystem: Environmental > Aquatic > Freshwater > Lake > Sediment | place: USA: Wyoming | collected... | reverse complement strand
TTTATATCTCTTTTTCATAATCACTTAGGATACCAACTTTACATCAAATTTCCCAAGTGTTGCACTTCGTTATTGAATCTACGAGTAGATTAAATATAAATAGTTAAATATTCAAATATTTTATACAACTTATTGATTCTATTAAGTATTTTTTGTCATCCTTGCTCATTTTCAATGAATTAGATGGGTGCGAAACTTGAGTTATTAAAATGGAAATATGAATATTGAAGTAAAATATAACAAAAAGAAATAAACGATATGAAAAAGATATTGATCCTTATGTTATCTTATCAATAGCTTCCGAGGTTTTGTGTATTGAAAATGAATTGTAAGGCATGTAATCATACATTATGTTGTAAGAAATATAGAGTTGACCTTACTGTTGAAGAGATTAATAGCCAGAGCTATAAAATGACTATTGAAGATTCTAAGATTGCTTTACCTAAAGATAACAATGCTTGCATATATTTAGAGCAAGATCAATGTTCGATATATTCTAATAGACCTATGGTTTGTGTTGAGTATAATTGTGACAATGATTCTCATATGAAAATATTAGAAAAATTAAGGAAAATATCCGATTATTTCTATAAAAATTCTGATTGCCTCATCAATTTTTATGACCTTTATCAAAAAGATAATTTGTAATGGACAAAATTACATCTAAAGCTGATATAATATTAAAGAGGGTATAACATGATAAAAAGTTTATGCGAAAAAGAGCAGTATTTTATGTGTGAGCATTGCAAGACTGAGGGAATGCTTGAATTCCGATACGATAATTTTATCTGTAATAAATGCGGAATGCTTAGCACAGGACACGCTTGGGCAGATTATCAAGATTTAAATAGAGAAGAGAGTGATGATTTTGACAATATGGATGCGCCATTAAACAAAAAGACACCATCAGAGATCATTCACGATATCATGCAGCACTTAGGAATTGAAGGCAGGGCGCAATATTGCGCTAATCCAGAAATATACGCTCTTGATAATACTTGCAAAGGTTGCAGTTTAATGAATGATGGTAAAGATTGTTTTAATCACAGGATTGATTAATTGACACAGAGGACACCGCTATATTGGGTATATCTTATAAAATATGCTTTTTTATTACTTTTGCAAGAGGCTCATTATTATTAAATCTTTGCTTTCTGCGTCTCTGTGGTGAATTCTTTTTTTAAATTTGCTATAGACAAACCTATCGTAAAACAATCATAATATATTATGAATAATAAACCAAAGATAAGAGTATTGATTGTTGAAGATGAGGTTATAACTGGTATATATGTCAAAAACATCCTTAAACGCTGTGGGTATATTATAACATCTGTAGAGACCTCAGGCGAAAATGCTATAACCTCTGCAGGGCGGGATATCCCTGATCTGGTATTAATGGATATAAAATTATCAGGCGATATGGATGGTATTGATGCGGCTAAACATATACTTGAACAATTTTCAATCCCAGTGATATTTCTAACTGCGCAATCAAATACAGCCATATTTGAAAAATTGAATACAAATAAACCCTTTGAATGTCTCTTTAAACCATTTACAGAAAGAGAACTTGAGCAGATTATCTCTGAAACTATGAATAAAATAAAAGATTAAATGATATTTCATCACAGAGTTGCAGGGGCAGCAAAGCGTGCCAGCCCTTTTTTTGAATTTGGAATTTTACTTTATTCAGGGTAACCACAAGGGTTGCCCCTACATCTCTGCGGTGAATAGTTTTTCAATAGAGGGCTCACTTGACAATATCCGATTACAATCAACTTATTGCTCTTGACAAAAAACATATCTGGCATCCCTTTACTCAAATGCTGGAGTGGCAAGGCTCTGACCCATTAATTATCACAGAAGGGAAGGGCTGTTATATAAAAGACATACTCGGCAGGTGGTATCTTGACGGTGTGTCTTCACTATGGGTTAATATTCATGGTCATAGGCGGCAGGAGATTAATCAGGCTATTATTGGACAGCTTGATAAAATCGCCCATTCAACATTGCTTGGACTTTCTGGGCATACATCAATACTCTTAGCGGAGCGGATTTGTAATCTGCTAAATTCTACGCTTTGTCCAGATAATCCATCTCTAAATAAGGTATTTTTCTCTGATAATGGCTCTACAGCAGTTGAGGTTGGGCTAAAAATGGCATTTCAATATTGGAGAAATATTGGTCAGACTGACAGGATTACCTTCATTTCACTAAATAACGCCTATCATGGCGATACCATTGGAGCAGTCAGTGTTGGCGGGGTTGATATATTTCATTCCACATTTGGGGCATTGCTTTTTAAGACCTTTAAAACTCCTTCGCCTTATTGTTATCGCTGCGAGCTTGGATTAGAAATAAGTAATTGCAATATGGCTTGTTTGGATAAGATGGAGGAGATATTAAAGATTCATTCCCAAACTATCGCAGGCGTGATAATTGAGCCATTGATTCAGGCTGCTGGAGGTATGATTTTGGCGCCTTGTGGATTTTTAAATGGAGTAAGACGGCTTTGTACAAAGTATAATACGCTTATGATAGCCGATGAGGTTGCAACTGGCTTTGGAAGGACTGGAACAATGTTTGCCTGTGAGTCTGAGTCTGTTGTGCCTGACATAATATGTCTTTCAAAGGGAATTACAGGAGGGTATCTGCCTTTGGCAGTAACTGTAGCAAGGGATTTTATATATGATGCGTTTTTGGGTGAGACAAAGGATTTTATAAAAACCTTCTTTCATGGCCATTCATATACAGGAAATCCGCTTGCCTGCGCTGCTGCCCTTGCATGTCTTGACATATTTGAAACGGATAATACATTAGTTGAACTAATTCCAAAGATAGTGATATTTGATTCATGGCTTGATAAGATTTCAACACTGCCTCATGTTGGTAATACTAGACATGCTGGATTAATGGCTGGAATTGAGCTTGTTATCAATAAAGACACAAAAGAACCATATCCATATGAGCAAAAGATGGGCTATCAGGTAACAGATAATTTACGAAAAAGAGGCGTGATATTAAGACCTCTTGGAAATGTGATAGTTATAATGCCTCCGCTTTCTATCTCTATAGAAGAACTTTCTACTATGCTTGAAATGATTGAGGCATCAATTATTGAGGTGACTGGTACATGAGGTTAAAAAATCAGCTCATAGCTAAATTAATAACGCGTTTTCCAATTCTTTCAAAGGGATTGATTGATTCATATAAACCTATTGAGACAGTTGATATTCCTTGGATGCCGATGTCAAAACTATTGACTCAATGTAATGTTGCTCTGGTGACAACATCTGGCGTTCATCAAATCAATCAGAAACCTTTTAAGATGAAGGATAAAGAAGGAGACCCGTCTTTAAGGATAATCAATGATACAAAAAATCTGATGATAACACATGATTATTATGATCACGCTGACGCAGATAGAGATATAAATATTGTATTTCCAATTGATAGATTAATGGAGTTTGAGTCAGAAGGAATTATCGGCAAGGTTTCAGACCGTCATTTTGGACTTATGGGGCATATAATCGGTATTCATATTGATACTTTGGTTAATGTTACAGCCAAAGAAATAATAGCAAGTCTGAAAGAAGATATGGTTGATGTTGTTATCTTGACACCTGGTTGAGGAATTTGTAATCAGTCAGTTGGACTGATACAGAGGGAGATAGAAAGGGCAGGGGTTGTAACTATAGGGATTTCAATAGTTCGGCAGTATTCGGAAAAGGTAAAGCCTCCAAGAACCATATTTTTAAGATGGCCGTTTGGTCATCCGCTTGGAGAGCCGTTTAATATTAAACAGCAGCGAACAGTATTAAAAGAGGTTTTTAAGGGATTAGATGAGATTACAATTGCTGGAAGTATAATTGATCTGCCGTTTATATGGAAGAGGCATAAGTATGAGGATTATTAGTGATGATATTGTACTACCCTTCAAATAATAAAAATACTACGCTCACAGAATAGACGCTTACTTAGGCGATGAGTAAACATAATTTGCTCAGAGCCTTATTAAATCTTTTCTCTGCGCGCCTCTGCGGTGAATTCTTTATTTTGTTATATTACATATTTAACCACAATTTTTGGTATCATCCCTTACTAATTGAATAAATATATGCCAAAATCTCAGCAACAGCCTTATATAACTCATCAGGTATCTCTTGATACATATCAAGATGGCTTAAAAGTTCAACTAATTCTCTGTCCTCTGTCACTGGTATATCATATTTCTTTGCGGTTTCTATTATCTTTTCCGCAAGCTTCCCGCGGCCTTTGGCAACCAATTTTGGCGCATTATCCGCTTCTTTTGCATATTTTAAGGCAACCGCCTTTAATGGTTTCGGGATATTCTCTTTCAATTTCTATACCCTTAGATCAAGACCATGCTCTACAACATGCCCAAAGTTTTTTTCTGAATCCTTTGTTTGATTGATATTTATATGCGCAATCTTTAATCCTGCCTGCTCCATTCTCTTTTTTAGTTCAGGCTTTCCAGACTTTAATGTTGAGGCAGTTATTGGATTTTCTACATGAAAATATATATAAAATTCTTTATCAATCCAAGTAACCGAAACGTTTATCATGCCCAATTTCACCAGATCAAGTTTTATATCGCAGGTAAAGGCATTGCCTTCTTTATCACGTTTAAAGGTCATCTCCCCATCCAGCATATCTTTCCATATTATTGGCACAAAGGTAAAAAGCATATCATTGATATTAGAGGAGAGCTGGTAAAACTCTATATTTTTTATAAATCTATCAATCGTATCAATCAGGTCTGCCTTATTCAATCCTTCAAATTTTAGAATATTTGCAACCTGCTCAGAACCCATTATCTCCTTCAATCTCATCAAAAGTCTCTTTTGGTCATCGCCTTGAAATGTTTTGCCAAATAAGGCAAGCATCTTTAATCTGGTCTCATACAACACCCCAGATGTCTCTACAATCCTTTTGAAAATCTTATTATTTATTTCCTCAATCTCTGGAAAAAGGCTTTGAAGCATCTTAATCTCAGGAAAATTATCTTTAATCAGTGTTGGTATTGAATTCAGCATATCCTTGAGAATCTTATAATCACCGCTCTGTAGACGATTTGAGGACATATTTATCAGCAGTTCCAAAATCTTCTTTGGGATATTCTGCGACATTTCTGAAGAGACAAGACCAGTCAAATCCCTTGGCTCAGGCTCAATCCCTTGTACACTCCTATCAATTACTCTAAACCTCAGTCCATCTTCATCTTTATGCGCCTCAAGAATTAAAGAATCGCCCTTTTCCATTGGCACAAGGGTTTTTGCCCTAATTATCTTTCCCTCCATACTCTCTGACTTCCCAGCAGGAGGCGTGATCTTTAACATTACCATCCCAGAGCCTACAATATCCATGACCTCAGCATTAACAATATCTCCTGTTCTAAAAGATACCGCCTCTCCTACAGGTCTTTCAACCCTGACAATATTATCAATCTTTACAGGCGCATTTGAGTCTATCATGATTTTATTTTAAAAAAAAGAAGAGGATTCACCACAGAGACACAGAGAGCGCAGAGGTACACAGAGAAAAGAGAAAAAATGTAAATTATTATTAAATCTTTTCTCTGCGCTCTCTATGTCTCTGTGCGAATCCTTTTTTTATTTTCTTTATATTTATATAGTGAAGGCAGTTTTCTGGAAGAATACCAAAAATTTAAATAGAATATATTCTGTTTAAATTTTTGGTATTAAAAGGTAGTAGTCTCTACAACAATCTGCATACCGCGCATTATACTTGCATTTAACAATATTGGTCCATTAAAATTAGCAATTACAATCTCATTTTCAACCCTTACAGTGACTAAGATAGCGAGATCTTCATCATCTATTATCTCAAGAGTCTGTTTAGTCTCATAATCTATAGGCAGTTCATAATCTGGGGCAAATAATTTAGGGTCCGCTACAATAAAGGCTATATGCGGATCATCTATAGCCTGCAGCCACTTTAGAGGCGTGTCTTTGTAATCAATCAACGCATATCTGTTTATCTCAGGGAATCCCAATAACCCCTCAGGGAATTGGATTACCTTGTTTTCAGCTACTTCTAATGTCCCAAATCTTGAGGTCTCAAATGTTATCATTTATTTTTATCACCTAAGACATCCTTAATTTTATCAAATACGTTAATAGACAGCCCGCTTGACAGAATATTCTCGGCTTTAATCTTGTCATACAATTCCTTTCTGTATATCTTAACGCCAGAGGGGGCATCAATTCCAAGTCTAACATGGCTGCCTTTTACCTCAACTACTGTTATGGTAATGTCATCTCCAAGCTTAATAGACTCATTTATCTTTCTGGTCAAAACCAGCATTATACCTCCAAATTCATTAATGTATCAATGGTGAAACACTACTGCGTCTCTTCTTTTTTAAAGAAAACACCTCACAGTTCCACGCACTTTTGTATATTTACATAGATTATCTTAAAAAGTCAAATAAAGTTTGAGAAATTACATTTGATGAAGATTGTCTTAGAGCCTGAAGGGCTACCTCTGATTTACTGATTGCTCCTGTAGTCTCAGCCATATCTGCATCTTCTGAACCAGAGACAACACCTTTCAGTCCCAAGGTATTATCCTCATTTTGTTTCTTCTCTGTTGAAATAGATGCTAAACGCGCTCCTACCTCTGCTCTATTGTCAAGCACTTGACCGATTGCATTATTCACAGGGCTCAAAAGAGTCTCCATTCGAGTGACATCATTATTAGCCATAGCATCTTCAAGTCTTTGAGTCATCTCCATAAAATTATCATATGAATATGTGTCTTCTACTGTTGCTAGCTTACCGTCTTTTAGCTCATTTAAAACCGTTTCCTTATCCAGAGATGTTGATACAGCAACTACTACCCTGTTTGCAGGCGCATCAGGGTCTATCAAATTACCGGGTATATAATGTATATACTTCTCGCCTTTTTTAAATGGAACAACCTCATGTTCCTTTTGTTTATAAGAAAATCCTTCTATGCCATTAATATTTTCATTAAGGGTTGTATAGCTATTTACATATATCCCAGCGTGATTCTCATCGCCCTGATAAGTATTTAGATCATCAAATGCGGGCTTATTTGTCTTATATCCAGCAAAGATAAACCTGTCTCTAAGCTTACTGTTTGCCATGTCATGAAAGGATTCCTTCAATACAGAAACCTCTTTAGAGAGTATCTTTCTGGTCTCAGGGGTCTCAGTTCCAGTTACTCCTGTAAGTGTAAGCTCTTTGATACGTTCGAGGTTTTCACTAACTGTGCTGAATGTCGCATCTGTGAAATCAAGAAATGCCTGAGCATCATCCATATTTCTAAGATACTGGTCATTTTTATTGATAGCCAATTTGTAGTCTAAAATCCTTGCCATTGCTATAACATCATCTGAGGGTCTGTTGACCTTCTTGCCTGAAGATAACTGCTCATTAGATGTATAGAGCCTTTGCCAGTTTTCCTGAAAACTTCTTCTAACCCTGTCGTATACTACAAATGAAGTCACTCTCATAGTTTTTACCTGCCAAGATTAACTAATGTATCAAGTAGTTTATCTGCCGTGTTAATAACACGCGCCGCTGCCTCAAAAGCCTTTTGATAACGTATCAAATTAGCGGCTTCCTCATCTAATGAAACGCCTGAAACGGATTCCCTTTTAAGCTGCATCTCATGAAGCAGATTCTCTTCAAACTTAGCTGACTCTTTTTTCTCTCCGCTTAAACGCCCAACCTTTACTATCAATGAATTATAATAATCATTAAATGTTGCATCCTTTAAATCAGCTACTCCAACATTTTGCATATCAATTACTTGCAGGGCATTTTCATTATTGCCTGGCAGTCCATCCAGAGTGCTTGACGCTGCAATCTTTGCCGGGTCGGTTACTGATATCTGAAAATCTCGCACTGCATGCAGTAATGGCGATACCAAAAATTTATCACCTGCCTTAGGCATATCAAACTTAGGCTCTTCTGTCTCCTTACTCAGACCTGTTTTAGTATCAACTATCCCATGAGGAGGCAGCAGAACATTTTCTATAACAACCTTCATCCCTCCAAACTCAATTGGAGCGCCTGAGACATATTGACCATTGCCTACAACCTCTTCTGTATCTCTGTCAAATATTTCATACTCTGTATTTGATCTAAACCTTATATCATACTCATGAAGATTAAGCGCCTTCATATCAGTAATGGTTGCTGAGGTTATATTTGTGCCTTTTGAATAATCCTTTGTGCCAACATCTAATGGTTTAAAAAAATCATTACCAGTTGAGCCGTCAAGCCCAAATCCCTTTTGATGAACAAAATTTGTCTCTTTGCTTATTGATGCCATCAATCTTCTTAAATCTTTCAGCACTTTATTATTTATCGTATCGCTAAACTGTAAAAGCCCTGCCAATCTCCCGCTTTTAAGCTTAGTTGTAACATCTGTATCGTCAATCACTATTGAATATTCATCTTCAGTGGTAAGCCTCGCCTCAACAGGATTTACTATATCGCCATTAATAAGGGTCTTTTGCCCAGCATTTACTATCAACCTTCCAGTGTTTTTGTCATAAAGGGTTTCTACTCCAATAATTTCATTTAAATCCTTTAATGACCCGTCAAGTTTATCTCTTAAATCATTAGCCTCTTTTTCGCTTCCTCCCTCTGTTGAAACTATCTGCTTGCTTAGGGCAGCTATCTCTGCAGTCATTTTATTAATCTGTATAACAACTGTTGGTATCTCTTTATTTTTTGCATTAAGCACTTCTTTAATCCTTGTCTCTGTTTGTTTTGAAACTGCGGTTATCAATCTTCCTGTGTTTTGAAGCAATACAGTGCGCTGACTTAATGCCTGCGGATTGTTTGCAACCTCCTGCCATGCCTTATAAAAATCTGTAAGCCTGTCTGCTAAACCAAAGCCCTTTTGCTCGTTAAATATTTCTTCAAGCTGCGACATACCTTCATCTAATACAGTAGAACTGCCCACACTTTGCATCTGCTGCTGAATCTGGGATTCTAAAAATTTATCCACATGCCGCACCACATTATCAACCTGCGCGCCTCTGCCAAAATAACCTTGAGCAGTTCGTGATGGATTTGCTGCGGATACGATAATATCCTGACGACTATAGTTTTTAGTATTTATATTAGCAATATTATGAGAAGTTACGTCAAGCCCGCCCCTGCTTGCATTCAAGGCTGATTTGCCAATGTCGAATAAAGTAAAGACTGACACTTTTTATACCTCTCTTGTAATCAAATTTCCTGTATTATAAGCATTGCTATTAAACCCAAATGAACTATAAAGCTCTACAGAAGACCTAATATAACTTAATGAGCGGTCAATCAATATCCTATTAAAGACATTAATCTCGCCAACGCTTTGAATCAGAGAAACAAGTTTTAAACGAATTACATTAAACTCATCAACTCCAGTTAATTTGTGAAGCGTTTTCAATGTGATATTTGCATCTGACTTTTGAAGCGTAGGTATATTATACATAAAACTGGAAACACTGGCATCCCTGCCAGTTAAAACTGCCTTTTGGGTATCACCCGTAGTAGTTACAGCCAATTCCATAGCAAGTTTCTTTTGAAGTCTAAACCGCTCCTCTTCTAACAGCCTGAGCCTTAACATTAAGGTATCCTTTTCTTTAGAAAGCTCCTCAACGCCATGTGAATCAAGGACAATAAGCAATTCCTTCTCCCTTATGAGCAAATCAAGGAGTCTCTCATACCCGTTTAATTGGGCATTAAGGGTTTTTAACATAGCATTAATGCTGCTCATCTAAATCTCATCCAACATTCTGCCTGCAACCGCATTAGACTCTGGCTGCTCATACTCATCCTCATCAATGGATTGTTTTAACTTTTGTATTTTTTCATCTCTGACATCAGGGAGTTTAGCGATAGCGTTCTTTATAGCGTTTATCTCTTTTGCCTTACCTGAGATAGTTACCTTGTCAGAAGCTCCGCTGCGCGCTATTGTGTAGTGAACGTCAAGGTCTAATTGCGGATTACGAACCTTGACATCATTCCCTGCGCTGACTTCCTTTTTACTGGGCTTAGGCGCCGGTCTTGGGGCTGCTGCGCCAGGAGCGCCAAGGGCGCCGGTATCTTCAGGATTTGCTGTGTTTCCCTGTTGAGCTGGAGCATTATTTTGGGTATCATTTTTCTTGACATTGCCAGTTGTAGTAGTACCCTGACTACCTGGCGGTCTGGTGCTATTAATTTCCATCTTAAATCCTCCTTATAAAGGTTGTTACTCACATATCGGCAAATTCCCTATAATACTTTAGCATAACTCTCAACTAAAAATCTCCTTTGGATTTGGTTGTTGTTCACTATGACATAATTCTCAACCAAATATCTCCTTAGGATTTATGCTTTTGCCATTATGCGCAACCTCAAAATGAAGATGCGGACCTGTTGCTTCTCCAGTTTCGCCAACCAGTCCTATTTCCGTACTTACATCAACCATGTCGCCTTTGTTTACAAGACTTTTTTCACAATGCGCATATTTTGTGACATAACCATCATCATGTTTAATAATTATTACATTACCATAACCATGCTGCTGCCCGCTAAAAATCACCTCTCCAGCCTTAACAGGATGTATTGGCGTCCCTTCCTTAGCAGCAATATCCATGCCATGATGAAATTTAAGTTCTCCAGTTATAGGATGCGCCCGCATTCCATATTCTGAGCTTATAACTCCCTTAACAGGCATTTCTGCTCTTAAAGGCTGCGCGTTATCAATGCTTTCAGAGATTGATTTATCTAAGTCCTTAATTATTTTAGACGTATCATAACTGCCAGAGGCAGATTGATAACTTGCCATCCCACGAGCTTTAATTGATTGAGTTACAGGAATATTAAATGATTTATTTGTATTCATTGATGGAAGATTTGACTGTCCATTATTATTATCCTGATTTGCGCCTTGTCTATTTAATTGTTCTGCAACTACTTCATTAACTCCAACGCCTCTTTCAGACATTACATTTGCCATCTCCATATCAAACATATCCGAATATGTGCTAGATCCTAACCCCTTATCAGCAGATGACCCGCTTGCCTGTCTCATAGACTTAATCATCTGATGTAAAAATAATGATTCCATGTCTTTAGCAACGTTATCAACCTTTTGAGACTTCATCCCTGAAGTATTTACTTCTGGGCTAGGCATAGTACTTTCAAGGTAATTTGATATTTTCATCTAATCATCTCCTTAGATTATTTGCTATTTGAAGCATCTCATCAGAGGCTTGAATTGCCTTTGAATTAAATTCATATGCCCTTTGACTTGCAATCATGCTGACCATTTCTTCAATAACGTTAACATTGCTCATCTCAAGAGAACCTTGCCTAAGCGCTCCGTAACCATTTATACCAGGCACGCTTACAATTGGAAGCCCTGAGGAAACTGTTTGTTTAAATAGATTTTTACCAATTGCGTCTAGTCCTGCATTATTAATAAATCTAGCAGTCATTATCTGTCCAATCTTATTAGGAGTAGTGCCATTTCCCTGAAGCACTGATACTGTGCCGTCTTGCGCAATCTGAATTTTTCTTGTATCTGGCGGAACATTTAATATCTGATCAGTAGAGCCAGCAATAGGATAGCCATCTGAGGTAGTAATGCGTCCCAGATTATCAGTCTTGAAATTTCCAGCCCTTGTGTATGCAACGCTTGCATCAGGCATTTGTACCTGAAAAAGCCCGTCTCCTTCTATTGTAACGTCAAGGTCATTGCTAGTCTGAACAAAATCACCTTGCGTAAAGAGTTTTGAAACCGCCGCAGTCCTGACTCCAAGCCCAACCTGAATGCCAGTAGGCGATATTGTCCCTGAGGAGCTTGTCATGCCTGGCGCGCGAAGCTGCTGATACATTAAATCCTGAAAATCTGCCTTACTTCGTTTAAATCCAGTTGTATGAACATTAGCAAGGTTGTTGGAGATAACCTCAATATTAGTATTTTGAGCCTCCATACCTGTTGCTGCAATATATAACGATCTAATCATACCTGCCTCCTGTTATAAAACCTAGTGAAAAGTTAAAAGTGAAAAACTAAAAGTTGAAAGCATCTATGGGGCAATTGCCCCAAACCCATTAAAATTTTAACAGTTTTTCACTTTTCACTTTTCACTCTTAAAGCCTTCCCACCTCATTGATTCCATGAGATGCGGCTTCGTCAAATGCCTGTATAGTCTTTTGAAATGACTCAAATTCCCGCATAGAGCTTATCATAGTAACCATTTCCTTTATGGCGCTGACATTTGATGTCTCCAGAAAACCCTGCTGGACAATAGATTTTGAAGGAATGCCAGGCTCATCTGATACAAAAATCCCTTCACCAACCTTTCTAATAGTCTTAGGATTTTCAAAATCAACAATATTAATCTTATCTGTGGCGCCTCCATCGACAAATACCTCGCCATTACCAGTAATCTGCACATTACTGCCAGAGAGCTTTATATCACCTTTAGCGCCTTGAACCCTTGCGCCAGAATTAGTGGTCAAATATCCTTCGCTGTCAAGTTTAAGGTCGCCTCTCCTTGAATATTGATCATGTTCAAGTTGTATAAAACCGCTTCCATCAATTGCAATATCAAGATTATTGCCAGTCTGTTTGAATGCCCCAGGCGTATAATCCGTAATTACCTCAGCCATATCAGCCATTGATTTACCTTGTTGATCCTCATTAAGTCCATTATGTTGTTGTATCAAATAATCTCTAAATGCAATCTTATCTTTCTTGTAGCCATTTGTATTGGCATTAGAAAGGTTCTGGGATATAACCTCAAGCTGTCTTTCTTTCAGTACAGCTCCTGACAATGCTAAATATATCCCTTTATACATCTCTCACCTCTTATTAAAAAAGCATGTAGGGGCGTATTGCATACGCCCTATTTGTGGACATATAGGGCGTATACAATACGCCCCTACGATGTTCACTGTTATTTTTTCACTTATAATAGTAAAAATTTCCTCTGCTAAGGAATAATTTTCCGCTATCACTATTAAACCGCTCCGTTTAGATTCAAGATCAATTCAATCTCTCCGCGTGGAATATCCAAAATACCTGCAATCTCTTCAGGCTCAAGCCCTCTTCTGTTTAGAGCAACGATCTCATATCTAGGGCTTTTGCTTGTACCAGGGGTTTTAATCCCCTCTGCCATATGAATAAGCCTCTCAAATGCAGCGAGTTTCTTATCAACAGAAGATTCGATTGCCTCAAGAATCTCAATCTTTTTTTCGAGTTTCCTTAATATCTTATCGGCAGACCTCTCAAAATCCTTATTGCTTGAAATAGGTACAGGGACAATAGTTTTCTTGCTGACTTCAACTACCTTTCTCTTAAATAATGTATTTAACATCTTCTATAATCCTCCTTAGAGTTTATTAACTATGTTAAATATTATTATGCAAGAATCTTGCCAGATGGGTTGTAGTGGTTATGATAAAAAAAAGAATTCACCGCAGAGTCGCAGAGAGGCAGATAAAGATTAATAATTTAAAAAAATACATTAATTATTTATTTTGCATTATTATTCTATCTTTTCTCTGTGTCTCTGTGTCTCTGTGGTGAATTCTTTTTCTGCATCTCTGCGGTGAATTCTTTTTTCTGTAGCTTTATAGTCAAATCTTTGACAACTAATCATCAAAAAATTCGCTTTTGAGGTTTCTGCCCATCAAATCTCTGACAGCGTCTGCTGGGGAGATGTCATTATATATAACATTATAGACCTTTTCGACAATGGGCATTTCAACGCATAGCTTTTTTGAGAGTTCATAGGCAGACAGGGAGGTTTCAACGCCTTCGGCAACGCTTTTCATAGATGTTGTGATGTCATTAATCATTTCGCCCTTGCCAAGCCTGAATCCTACTGTGTAATTACGCGACATATTTGCAGTACATGTGAGGATAAGGTCGCCAAGCCCGCTTAGACCGCTGAATGTGCGGGGGTTTGCGCCGAACTTAGCTCCTAGCCTGCACATTTCTTCAAGTCCCCTTGTGATAAGGGCTGCCCTTGCATTAAGCCCAAGCCCAAGACCGTCTGCAATGCCTGCGGCTATAGCGATGACGTTTTTTATAGAGCCTCCGAGTTCAACGCCAAGTATGTCGTTATTTGTATAGACCCTGAAAAAATCCGTAGTAAAAATCTCTTGAAGCCTTGATGCAACTGCCTCGTCTTCAACTGCTATAGTTACTGCGGTAGGGAGTTTCCTAACAACTTCCTTAGCAAAGCTTGGGCCAGATAAAACTGCAATTGTGGCAGATGTATATTGTCTTAATATCTGAGATTGTGTTTGAAGGGTGGTTTTTTCAAGTCCCTTTGAGGCTGAGACTATAATAACATCATCTTTCAGAAAAGGGAGAAATTGTTTGATAATGCTCCGTGAAAATTGAGTTGGGATTACTAATAAGATAATATCAGAGTTTGATACAGCCTGTTTTAGGTTAGAGGTAATATGCAGATTAGTTGGCAGAATATATTCAGGGAGGAATGTTTTATTAATGCGGGTTTTTGAGATATCGCTGACCACATGTTCTTCAAATGCCCATAGGGTTACATTGAGACCTTTTTCGACCATCATACCAGCAAGGGCAGTACCCCAGCTTCCTGCTCCGATTACGCTTATTTTAAACATTTAGTTTTTCTCCTGTAATAATATTATTATACGAGCCTCTTGCAAAAGTATTTACAAAAATGACTTACATGTTTCTATAGGCGTAGGGGCAGGTCTTGTGCCTGCCCTTTCTTTAAGTTCGGTACAGAGCAATCAACACGGTTACCACAACAACAGGGCAGGCACAAGACCTGCCCCTACGACTGCCTATGATATTTAAGGCGCTGGTAGGAGATTAGGTTGGTAAGCGTTATAATTTATATATAAAAATACCATATAATCAAAAGATATTATATTTATCATTTGATTATTTATGCTATTTTCTATCAATTAACTCAAGGTATATTCAAAGGAAATTTATCGTTTAATTCCCTTACCCCAAGTCGTATATAACAATTTGACATATCCTTTTCTTCAAGTATCTCAGCTATTCTTAGGGCATGGCAATATTCAAGGCTAAATAAATAATCACCCGCAGTCTTTTCTGCCTGTAATTGTAATTCCTTTGCAAGTTTGAGATTACACTTCATAAATTCTATCTGACTCATCCCAAGACCTATATAGACATCGCCTCTGACATCGCCTGTTTTTTTAAAGTAATCAGAGGCATTATTAAAATATCGCTCAGAGAGCTTATATTTATTGTTTAATAAATATATCATCCCTATGCTCCAAAGCGTGTATGCAGAACTTACTATGTCTCCAATTCTTTCATAAACCGTCATTGCCTTTTTCAGATATTCCATAGATGTGTCATATTGTCCTTGCATTCTATAGGCATTTCCAATGCCGCAGTATGAATATGCAACTCCAAATCTATCTGATAATAAAGAAAATTCTGTGTTTGCCTTTTTGTAATATTGCAGTGATGCTTGATATTGCCCAATCGCCCTATTTGCCCCGCCAAGTCCGCAGATACAATATGCAGCGCCTGATTGATCGTCAAGCTCTATAAACATATCTAACGCATTTTGGAAAACTTTTATTGTTCCAGATATATCTCCCTTTATCCTTAGGGCGCCTGCAGTTGCCCATATACAAAATGCAAGCCCTGCTGAGTCATAATTTTTCCTATAGAAATCTTCAGCAATCATAAACTCTTTTAACGCCTTTCCCCAATTCCCTATGGCTCGGTATGCAAGTCCCAATCCAACTTGCGCATCAGTAGAGAATTCCAGATCGCCAGCCTCTCCTGCAATTGTAACCGCCCTTTGATAATATGTCAAAGAGTCCTTGAATCTGCCAGTCATCCTGCCAGTGTCTGCAATAGATTTCAAACAATTTAGTAGTTCGGTCTTATCTGAAGAAGAATCAATTATAGAGAGGGCATCTTTATAAAGATTGAATGCGGCTTCATAATTGCTGCGGATGCACTGCGCCTCTGCCTGTGATATTAGTTTATTTACGGACATTTTCTCTAAACGTCCTGACAGTATCGACATATGGTGGCGAATTATAAAACGCAGAACCCATTACAAATATTGAAGCCCCTGCCTTTACAAGTTCTGAGACATTTTTGTTGCTCACTCCGCCGTCAATTTGTATCTCTGTTTTTAGTCTTTTGTCATCAATCATAGCCTTTAACAATTTAATCTTTCCGATTGTAGATGGAATAAATTTCTGTCCGCCAAAACCAGGATTTACGCTCATCAAAACTACCATATCAAGATCCTCTATGATTCCAGAAAGCGCGGATACTGGCGTTGCTGGATTTATCGCAACAGATGCCTTGACATTATTTTCCTTGATAACCTGAATTGCCCTGTGGAGATGACGTTCAGTCTCCAGATGTATAGAGAGATAATCTGCGCCTGCATCAATAAAATTCTTTATATATGTCTGTGGATTTTCTATCATTAAATGAACATCAAGGGGCATGGTTGTGATTTTTTTTATCTGCTCAACGATAAAATATCCTATTGAGATATTTGGCGCAAAACTACCGTCCATTACATCAATATGCAAGATATCGGCTCCTGCCTCTTGTGTTAATCTGATCTCCTCTCCAAGCCGAGTGAAGTCTGCAGATAAAATCGATGGCGCTATCAATGTATATCCTCCTTAGGTCCTTCCAATTCATCCTTCTTTTCTTCCTTGCTATCTTCTAATGTTATAGTGACCTTGCTGAATTTTCTAATTATTGAATGTGCTTGGGGCTGCTGATCAATTATCTTACCGCCAGAACCATTAATAACTAGTTCCAAACCAATGGATTTTGCGAGTTCTTGCGCCTCTGACAAGGGTCTTCCCGCAAAATCAGGGCAGTAATAAGTGGTTTCATATCCTCCAGCGCTGACTAATAGAGACAGGTCTTTACTGCCTTTTTCTTCTGGGGCTGGTATCTGCGCAATTACCTTATTTCTTTCGACTTTATCTGAATGGACAGTTACAATTCTGTAATTTTTAATATTATTTTTGGCTGCGACTGCCTCGGCTTCCGTTAAAAATATCCCTGTGAAATCAGGCATATATTTAATATAAGGGCCCTTGCTCATTATTACGCTTAATGTTCGTCCTTCTTTAATCTTATTGTCTGAAGGTATGTCTTGTTTCATAATAAAACCAGCAGGGACATCCGTAGAATAGTCCTCGCCTCCTATCTTTAAATAAAGCCGTTTTTCACTTAATGTTATAGTTGCATCCATAAGGCTTTTTCCAGATAAATTAGGTACTGGAATGGTTGAAGTAGAGGTAAATATGTTAAACGCAACCATTGCCGCTACTAAAGCAATGATGATAAAAACTGTAAAAAGCAGAGTTAATTTATAAAATGTTTTCATTGGGTTTTAATCCTAATACACAAAAGAAAAAACCATCTGTGTTATTAATATCAGGGAAGGCGCGATAATAACACCCGCCATACTGAAATGTTTTTAAATCTATTCCAAATTGCTCCATCACATTATTAGTCACATTAATAATATAAAATTCAGAATTATTTTGCAAGAACATATTTATAACATCTTCGCCTTCTTCAGGTTCTGTTGAACAAACGCAATATAAAAGCATACCATCATTCTTTAAATATTTGCTCACATTCTCTAATAATGATACCTGAACTGCTGTAAATGAGTTCAAATTCTCTAAGGAAAGTCTATATTTAACATCAGGATTTTTCCTTATAACCCCAGTGGAAGAACATGGCGGGTCAAGAAGTATTTTGTCAAATCTTTCATGAAGTTCCATCTGAAAAATATCTGCGCAAAGTGTCTTAATTGAATTTATCTTTAATGCCTCAATATTTTTTTTTATCTTGTTAATCCTTTTTTCACTTTGGTCTACTGCTAAAATTACAGCCTCATCGCCTGTAATTTCAGCAATATGAGTTGCCTTGCCTCCAGGGGCTGAGCATGCATCAAGGATATTCTCGCCTTTTTTAGGGCATATAAGATAAGAGGCAAGCTGCGCAGCCTCATCTTGTATAAAAAACCTACCCTTTAAAATATCCAATCTTTTTATTGAAATAGGCGCTTTGAGCCGTATTCCATCAGGCGATATTTGAGTGAACTCATGTTCAATCTCAAGGTTATTTAAGATTTCCGATACTTCTTTACGTCTGCCGTGAACCCTTAATGTCATAGGCGCAATTATATTGTTGGCATGGGCTAATTGGGCTGCCCTATCATTGCCAAACCTCTCCGCCCATCGCTTTATCAGCCACTCTGGATGTGATGAAGATATGGCAATATTATCGTCTGGAAAGTTGTGGACAGGCTCTCTTATATAATTTCGCAGAACAGCGTTCACTAATTTTGGCTTATCTATGTCTTTCTCAATCTCTACTGCCTCGTTAACGACTGCATACTTAGCAGCTCTGGTGAAACCTAATTGATAGACTGCAAGTCTTAGATTATTTAATGTCTTTGGATTTAATTGATTAGGTCTCTTTAAATATGGCTTTAACAGCCAGTCTAAGGTATCTCTATATCTTACGACTCCATAAACAAGTTCCTTGATAAAACCCCTGTCAATATCAGAAAGATTTGAAGAGTATTTTTCAACGCCTTCTTTTGTAAATTCTTTCTTATTAAAAACGTCTGTGACTGCCTTTAATGCCATTAGTCTAACATTATTCATATTAATAGTATAACTTATTATGTCAATGGAATTATATGGGATGATACTTATTTCAAATTTAATCAAACCAATGTTCACATTCAATAATTTATTTTTGCTCAGCGCCTTAGGCGAGATAAATACTGATTTACATCAACAAATAACTCTCTGCATTCCTTAAAGGTGATTAACTCAATCGCCTCGTTAAAATCTGCCCACTTGAAATCTTGTATCTCTTCTTTTTGTATATTAATTATAGAATCTTTGCTTACCTCTACTATAAAATATTCAACTGTTTTCTCTACTAAATCCCCTTCCAACAAATAACAGTATCTCTCAATAAAACTCTTTCCTCTATATATCTCAAAATCCCGTAATCCTGTCTCTTCTTCTAACTCCCTGCAGGCAGTTTGAAGAGCGGTTTCACCACTGTTTTGGTGGCCTTTTGGAAATGCCCAATGACCTGCGTTATGTCTTATTAGTAAATAATAATATCCTTTATTATCACGATAAAACGGTATTATGCCATATGCCTTATCTATCAATTACCTTGACTCCTTTAAATAAGGCGGTGAGCAACTAATTTTTGCTCACCGCCTTAATTATAATAGTTATTAATGATTATATCTGCTTTTCTCTCTGTGGCTGTTACAATCTGAATCTCATCAAGTTTGCGTTTATTATATAAAAGCTCAATATCATTTTCAGAGATATCCTTCCATCTATAAAAATCAAAATATCTCTTGCGTCTTATATCTTCATCCAAAGAGATATAAATCTTAACATCTGAGGTCTCAACCAAATATTCAATATCAAGACTGACTACACCTTCAACTATAATACAAGCGCTTCCTTCTAAGGAAAACTGCGCAGCTTCTTGGATCTTCTGACTATATGGGTCGTAGAAACTCATTATAATCTCTTTGCCTTCTAACAATAAACTAATATCTCTTTTTATATCTTCATACCGATATCTCTCTCGAACAGTCATAGAATCTGTCCTTTGGTCTTTACTTAAGAGCCAATTATCAAGATTGATTACCTTAGTATTAATTCCTTTATTTAAAAGATGCTCACACAAAAACCTTGCAAGAGTAGTCTTCCCGCTTCTTGACAATCCGCCAATGGCTATAACAAAAATATGATTTTTATTCTTAATAATATCATATAATTTATCTGAAAGTTCTTTATATTTTTTTGCGCAGTATATGACATCAATACCTATCATATCTTTTCAAAGACATCTTTATAAAGCAGGTCCGCAAGCAATTTATACCCAGCAGTTGACAAATGAAGTCCATCATTAGAATATAAGCCTTCAAGTCGTAAGGTATTGGGTTGTGATGATGCCTTAAAGAGATCAATATATGTGATATTTTTTGATATGCAATGATTTATTATCAAATTATTAACAACTACTCTTGGACGAATAAGTGGATCATTGCCACTTATAGATGGCACTGTTACTGCTATAGGGATAATACCTGCCTTCATAGCCAAGTCGTACATAGTAAACAGATTATCAGCAATAACTTCCAGAGCAATTCCCCAGCCGATATCATTAGAGCCTCCTAGAATAATGACATAATTTGGCTTATACGAAATCACGTCTCGATCAAAACGCCGAAGCATTTCCTCCGTAAGTTCTCCGCTTATACCTTTGAGAATAAACTCTATTTTTTTGCCAGTTTTTTCGGCTATAAAATCCACATAAGGGGTCTCTAAGAAAAATGGATTTTCTATTGTAGGAGATTGATAACCTACAGTAAGACTATCACCAAAAGCCACTACCTTAATCTTGTTCATAATACCTCATAGCATATTCAAATAATCCATATAGTTTTAGATCAACATATGTATCTTCGTTCTCCAACATCTTAACCTCTTCATTAAATCTATCCATAGAAACAGAAAATACCTCAATCTCTTCCGCCTCATCAAGAGTTTGACTGCCATTGAGATACACATCTTTGGCCAGAAAGATAGTTAATACCTCAGTTGATAATCCAGCAGATACCGGACCCACGGCTATTTGATTAATAGTCTCTGCCTTGTAACCAGTTTCTTCAAAAAGCTCTCTCATAGCGACATCTATTAGAGGTTCATTTTTATCGTTAAGACCTGATGGAAATTCAATGACAAATTTCCCAATAGGAGGTCTAAACTGCTTGATAATAATCACTTTTCTATCTACAGTAATAGGAATAACACAGGCAATGCCATTACATCCAACCCTTTCAATTGCCTCCCATAAAACATCATTGCCTTTAGAATTTTTAAATGTAAGGGCGAAACTTCTTAAATACTTTCCATTCCAGAGAAATTTCTTCTCAATAATTTTTGGGGCTTTATACATTTGTTTATCCTTTATTAAAAACCCAAGATTCACTTCGTTAAAAATATATTACTCAAGTTTCGCACCCTTAAAATCTGGGATAACTTATTGAAATAATTAAATAAAATAGCATAAATAAGCTCCAAAATGGTATAATTGATTTATTTTCCGATTATATCTCAACTATACAAAGGAGCTTATTTAAGAATAATAATAACACAGAATTACTGAATAATGCACTTTTATCAACAAGGATAAACAATAAAGTGAAAGGGTTTTTTAAATCAATGAAAATTCCAACATTAGCCAGACAGAGTAACATTAATAAAATATCTGGAATAAACGTTAACAAGATATTTTATGAGATATTTATAACGCCTTTTTTTAATGAAAGATTAAGCGGTCAATGGAAAAAAGGTCTAATGCCGTCTGAATTTAAAGATACAGGAAAAGACACTTTTTATCGGTTTTTATCAAATCATCGCTATAACTGTATATCGTCAAATACACGAATAAGGAATTGAGCATGCTGGTCGAGCATGAGGGGAGGCTTTCCGATTGGGATAAGGCCGCCAAAAGCCCCGTTGTATATAATACCAATTTGCAATTTATGAAGTAATATTTGCCGTAGGGGCAGACCTATGTGTCTGTTTTGTTTGAATTCGACGCTAATGCCTAATATAGGGCAAACACAAAGGTTCGCCCCTACGTAAAATCCGTTGAAATATGAACTTTACCACACTAATTGCAAATTGGTATAATGTTTGGATGATATAAAATAAATTACCTCTAAGGTTTCAAAAATAAACAAGTTGGAAATAAATGGTCGCTGTCCCTATTTGTTTTTGTTCCTATTTGTTTCTTTTTCCACAGATACCTATTGTCCTGTCTATAATAGCCACTTAAAGGCATCTTCCCATTAGACAAGGTACTGGCGGGAAGCACCCGGCAGTTCAGGTCGAGCCACATAATACAACTGACCCCGGTAGCCACAAGTGCTTCCCTACCATCTATATTTTACATTTTGAAGGCTGCTTTTTTATAGTATTTTTTCTCCATTTTCTATTATAGACCCCAATCTTCTTTCCTGACCCCAATCTTCTTTCCATATGGACAAGATAATTATAGATCCTGGCATAGGATTTGGCAAGTCCTTTCAGCATAATATTGAGATAATAAAAAATCTTCATAGGTTTAGATGTCTCAATAAAGGTTTATTAA
>Ga0315281_10003740_pt1 | contig 22245 bp, 19 predicted proteins | sample YL17G07_0_MG_FD_204540 | JGI IMG/M metagenome (GOLD analysis project Ga0315281, IMG submission 204540) | Sediment microbial communities from Yellowstone Lake, YNP, Wyoming, USA - YL17G07_0 | ecosystem: Environmental > Aquatic > Freshwater > Lake > Sediment | place: USA: Wyoming | collected... | reverse complement strand
TATTGTACTCCAGGTATGATCCTCAGCGCCAAAGCCCTTCTCGATGAGAATCCTCATCCTACGGAGGAGGAGGTAAGAGTTGCCATCTCCGGGAATCTTTGCCGATGTACAGGATATAAGAAAATTGTGGAAGCCATTTTAGGCCTTGCTAAAACGCATGATAAGGGATGTTGCTAAAGATAAGATTTCCATAAAGTACCAATCTATGAGGATTACGATGATAAATTGATTAACCCTCATCATAAAGCCACTCGGAAACATATCAACCATGTGATGGAAACTAAAGAGACAAGACCTATGCCGGAATAGTCATTGTTCCTTTAAGATAAGAAAAGAAGAACGGAGAAAAAAGATGGAGATATTCCATTATCAATGAGCCAGTGTTGACAGTGTCATATGTTAGGAGTGGCGCTCTAAAAAGTAGGTGACGAAGGAGGAACTTATGCTTTGGAAGACTTACCGAGTGGTGAAGACAGCGGAGGAGGCACTGGAGACGTTGAAAGTGCATGGAGGGAAGGCTCGGATCATTGCGGGAGGGACTGACCTTATTCCGAGGCTAAAGGAAAAGGAGCTTGAAGTTGAATGTGCGGTCGATATTACGGGCATCGAGGGTCTGAAAAAGATTGAAGTAGAAGGGGACATGGTGAGGATTGGGGCGGCGGTGACGCACCATCAAATTGTTTCCTCTCCTCTTCTCAGAGAGAAGGTTCCTTTATTGGTTGAGGCGGCCGCGGAGGTGGGGACGCCACAGGTAAGAAACCAGGGAACTGTTTTGGGGAATCTTATTAATGCGCAACCTGCCGCCGATACGGCGGTTGCTCTTTTAGCCTTGGGGGCAGAGGTGAAGGTCATCTCTCGGAGCGGCTCAAAATGGTTGCCTTTAACGGATCTCTATGAGGGAGTTGGTATTTCAAGAGTGAAGAGTGATCGGGAGTTTGCTGCGGAGGTCCGTTGTCCGCTGATTCAGAAGAATCAGGGATGGGCTTATCTACGGATGCGGGGGAGGAATGACCAGTGGCTTCCGACTCTCAATACGGCGGTTGTGATCACGGCAAAGGGCAAGAAATTTGTTTCTGGGTCCATTGCCATCGCACCGGTTTCGCCGGGGCCATTTCGTGCTCGAAAGGCTGAGGAGATGATAAGAAATTCTTCTTTGACAGAGAGGACCATTGGGGCGGTTGCTCAGAAGGCCTCTGAAGAGGCCTCTCCGAGGGATAGCATTCTTCGGGGCTCAAGCGAGTACCGGAAAGAGATGGTAAGTATCTTGGTGCGGGATGCCCTTCGGAAGGCCGTCCAGAATCTGAAAAGAGACTGATGATAGGAGGAAGAGCTTTATGGAGCAGCTCAATTTTATATTGAACGGTAATTCAATTCAGTTAGAGATTGATGGATCAGAAACGCTTCTGGAGGTGATTAGAGAAAAGATAGGTCTGACGGGGACCAAGCAGGGTTGTGGCAAAGGGGATTGTGGAGCCTGCTCAGTGATGGTGGACGATGCGGTGGTTAACTCCTGTATCTTTCCTGCCATAAAGGCGAGGGGGAAGCAGGTGATTACGATTGAGGGGATTGGGACGTTGGGCAAACCTCATCCTATTCAGAAGGCCTTTGTGGATGTGGGGGCGGTTCAGTGTGGGTATTGTATTCCTGGCATGGTCCTCTCAACGAAATCTCTCTTAGACAGAAATCCCTCCCCAAGTGTGGATGAGATCAAGATGGCTCTTTCCGGGAATCTTTGTCGGTGCACAGGCTATACGAAGATCATTGAGGGGGTTCAGAGAGCTGCAGAGCTATTAAAGGGGAAAACCTTTTCTGAAGAAAAGGCGGAAGATGCTTTAGGGGCGAGGATGGGACGCCTCGAAGGTTTAGAGAAGGCGGTAGGCCTTACCAAGTATGGGATCGATCTGACCCGGGAAGGGATTCTATCAGTGAAGGCTCTTAGAAGTCCTCATCCTCATGCTCGGATCAAGCGAATCGATACGTCGGAGGCTGAGGCATTGCCGGGAGTGGCTGGAGTCATTACGGCGAAGGATATTCGTGGAAAGAATCTCGTTGGAGCCACCCCCACTTACAAGGACCAGCCGATCTTGGTTGGAGACAAGGCCCGGTACGTGGGTGATCCGATTGCCGCTGTGGCTGCTGTTTCTGAGAAAGTAGCTGAGGAGGCGGTTAAAAAGATCAAGGTCGATTATCAGGTTTTAGAACCTGTTCTTGATCCCTTCTTTGGTCTGGAAGAGCGTTCTCCAAAAGTCCACGAAGACCATAAGGATGGGAATTTACTCTATTCAAGAAAGATTTTGAAAGGGGATGTGGAAAAGGCTTTGAAGGAATCCGACGTGACTGCAGAGAATACGTTTACGACCCCTCTCATTGAGCATGCCTACCTGGATACGGAAGCCGGGATTGCTTACATCGATGAGGAAGGACGAGTTGTTGTCCACTGCTCCGGTCAAGACGCCCACAATTATCAAGCTGATCTCTCGGTGGTTATGGGACTTCCGGCAGACCGCATCAGGGTTATCCAAGCCACGACCGGGGGTGCCTTTGGAGGCAAGATCGATTTCAGCGTGCAGGGGATTTTGGCTCTTCTCGCGTATAAGTTGAAGAAGCCGGTGAAATGGGTCTATTCGAGGGAGGAATCTTTCTTGGCTTCGGGAAAGAGACATCCCTATCACATTCGGTGCCGAACAGGGGCTGACAAGAAGGGAAAGTTGACGGCCGTGGATTATGATGTGGTGAGCGACACAGGCGCCTATTGTTCCTGGGGAAGGGCAATCATGACACGTGCCGCAGTTCACTGCACGGGTCCTTACCATTTTCCAAATGTGCATTATATAGGCAGGCTCGTCTACACCAATAATCCTTTCGGAACGGCCATGCGAGGATTTGGAGTTCCACAGATCTCAATGGCAATCGAAGGCCATCTGGATATCTTGGCTGAGAAATTAGAAATCGATCCCCTTGTCTTCCGTTTGCGAAACTGTTTGGAACCCGGTAAAGAACTGGGTACCGGTAGGGGATTGACTGCCAGTGTTGGCATTAAGGCCTGTTTCAAGGCCCTGGAGAGCTTTTACAAAAAGGAGAAAAGGTCCGTCCAAAAGATAAATGAAAAGAGATTGAAGGAGAAATCCTTTAAACGACAGGGCATCGGCGTTGGAGGGATGTGGTTTGGAATCGGGTGGACAGGAATGCCCAATCCTTCCGAGGCAAGGGTGGAACTGGATAAGAGAGGTAAGGTCGTTGTCTATACGGGGGCTTGCGACGTCGGGCAAGGGTCAACGACAACTTTAGCCCAGATCTCGGCATCGGAGTTTGGACTACCAGTAAAATGGGTCGAAGTTGTCTCCGGGGATACGGCTTTCACACCCAATTCTAACATTACCTGTGCAAGCCGCCAAACTTACATTTCCGGGAACGCAGTGAAAATGGCCACCGGTAAGTTGAAGAAAGCCATTGTTGAGGCTGCAGCCAAAACGCTGGAGGAGAAAGTTGAAAATGTGAAGGTGGGCGATGGGTTTCTTTACTCAAAGCAATTTCCAGATCATCGCGTCGATTTAGGGCGACTCTACTACATCTGCAAGAATGAGGAGATTTTAACTGCCTATGATGCTCTCTTCGATCCCGGAGTAATCAAGCTCGACGACAATGGTCAAGGTTTTCCTTTCTCAACATACGCTTTTGGAGCCCAGGTAGCAATCGTTGAGGTCAATACGGAAACAGGGGTGGTCAAGGTGCTCAAAGTGGCAGCTGCTCACGATGTCGGCCGGGCCGTTAACCCCCTGAGCGTGGAGGGGCAAATTCAGGGTGGAGTTCTTATGGGACAAGGATATGCGTTGCAGGAGGAGTTCATACCGGGCTTAACGAAAAACTTTAAGAGTTATGCGATCCCTACGATTTCGGATATGCCTGAGATCATCCCCATCATTGTGGAAGATCCTGAACCCACAGGTCCCTTCGGAGCTAAGGGGGTTGGGGAACCGGCACTCATTCCGACAGCCCCGGCAATTGTCAATGCAGTCTACAACGCTACTGGAGTCCGAATTTACAATCTTCCGTTAACAGCTGAAAGAGTCCTGAAAGCCCTGAAAAGTAAGAAATAGGAGAAGGTCAGATCAGAAAGGACTTAGACAAACTGATGAAGAATGGAGGAACAGAGGATGAGCACGGTTCAAGACCAAAAAAATTCTGAAGAAGAGGTTTTGATAGAAAACTACTACTCCATGTCAAAGACCTCTCGCATGCTCTATGAGAGGGCATGCAAAGTCTTTCCCGATGGAAGTACGAGACGGGGTCTCTTTTTCCCTCCCTACCCGGCCTACCTTGTCAAAGGGGAAGGGTGCAGAGTTTATGATATAGATGGACATGAATACATTGATTACACCAACAACCTGGGCCCATTGATCTTGGGGCATAAGAATCCACGGGTGATGAAAGCGATCACGGAACAACTCGAATGTGGTACCGTCCTTGGCGGCCCGACTGAGTTAGAGGTCCGGTTGGCCGAGAAGATTATTGAAGCATTTCCTTCTGGGGACCAAGTTATATTCTGTGCTTCCGGGACTGAGGCAAACATGCTCGGCTTAAGAGTCGCTCGGGCCTACACGGGTAAAGAGAAGATCCTAAAGTGCGAAGGCGCTTTCCACGGGACTTCTGACGGGTTCTTAGGGGGGCCAGGTATTTCCCAAGATATACTGGCGAAGACAGTGACCGTACCGTTCAATGATATCGAGAGATTCGAAGTTGCGGTTAAGAAGCATCGGGATGAATTGGCAGCGGTTTTCATGGAACCGATATTGAGAGGTATTCCACCTAAACCTGACTACTTAAAACAGGTCAAGAAGATTACAGAGGAAAATGGGGTACTGCTTGTCTTTGATGAAGTCGTCACAGGTTTCAGACTCAGCCGTGGAGGGGCACAGGGCAAATGGGGAGTTAGAGCTGATATGACGCTCCTGGGGAAGCTCATCGGAGGCGGATTTGCCATCGGTGCACTCGTCGCCAAAAAGGAGATGTTAAAACCTTTCAAGCCGACACAGGCCTCGGGACTCGCAGTGGATCGACCTCCCATCTCCCATGCCGGGACCTGGAACGCCCATCCTGTCGCAATGGCCGCTGGCTTGGCGACATTAGAAGAACTAACCCCGAACGCTTACACTCACTTGGACGAGACGGGGGAGACTCTTCGGCAAGGTATGGAGAAAGCCGCGGAGAAAGCGGGCATCGCGGTCCAGGTTGTTGGAGTAGGCTCCGTTTTCCATATATACTTTACGGACCAACCGATTGTTGACTCGGCCAGTGCGACGAGAGGGAACCAACTTCTCTTACGGCACTTTGATCTTAATCTGATCACAAGGGGGATCTATCCGGCGAAGGCACATTGTAGCTTCATTTCCACTCCTGTCACAAATCGTGAGGTTAAACAGACGCTTGAAGCAGTAGAAGATACGCTTCATTCAATGAAACCATTGGTCCGAAAGATTGCCCCCTCGTTAACATCGTAGTGAGAAAGGCGGAGGTAACAGTCCATGAAAGCGATTGTAAAGTTTGCTAAGGGCTATGGGAATTTAGAGATCAGAGATGTTCCAAGGCCGATTATCAAAGACGATGAGGTATTGATTGAGATTAAGGCAGCTGGAATCTGCGGAACCGATCTTCATCACTATGAGGTCGGAGACAACATCACCATCCCAGTTATCCTCGGCCACGAGTTTTCAGGGGACATTGTGGAGATTGGAAAAATGGTGAAGGGCTGGAGCCGGGGTGATCGGGTTGTTGCGGAGACTCACGCTCACATCTGCAATACCTGCTATCTGTGCAGAGCGGGTGATTATCACCTGTGCAAAGAAAGGAAAGGTTTTGGATCAGGAGTAGACGGAGCTTTCACGCAATATTTGGCGGTGCCGGCACGATTGCTTCATGAGATCCCGGATAGCTTTTCATATCCGGAAGCGACCATTCTTCAGCCCGCAGCGGACATCGTCCATGCAGTGATCACGAACACTCAGGTGAGGGCTGGTGACACCGTTGTCGTTCTCGGGCCAGGCCCGATGGGCCTTCTTACGGTTGAGGTCTCAAGAGCAATAGGCGCTGGCCAGGTGATCATTGTGGGGTTGGACGAGGACAAAGAGAGGCTGGGGATTGCAGAAAGGATCGGTGCGGATGTCATCATCAATGGGAGCAAGGAAAACGTGATGCAGAGGGTGAACGAATTGACCCGGGGGAGAGGCGCAGACGTTGTTTTCGAAGTCTCGGGAGCCAAGGCGGCCTTCTTGCAGGGATTAGAGATCTTGGCGCAGAAGGGGCAGATGACGGTCATCGGTGTCCATACGCAACCTGCGGAAATAGGCGTTCGGCCGTTTCAGAGAGCAGAAAAAACGCTTAGGGGATCCACGATGAGCACCTGGCTTGATTATGAGAAAGCTATCCAATTGACCAAATCAGGAAGGCTCCAACTGAAACCACTGATTACCGATGTGCTGCCGATCACAGAATGCAGAAAGGGATTCGATTTGGCCTTGGCCAGAAAGGCATGCAAAGTCATCTTTACCCCAGTTGGGTAGCGAGGAGAGAATGATGAAGTTAAGAGTGATCGTCCCGATTCTGGCTGAGAGTTGGAATACTGTAATCTTGGAAGAATATGTTCGCTGGGCAGAGCCCGGGACGGAGATCAGCATAGTCAATGTTAAGAAAGGGCCTGAATCAATCGAATCAGAATACGATGAGGAGGTAGCGGCGCCCTTCGTTCTTCAAGAAGTGGAAAAAGCAGAACAGGATGGGATGGACGGAATTATTATATTTTGCTTCGGCAATACTGCTATTTATGCTGCCCGCGAAGCGGTTTCTATTCCTATTATTGGTCTAGGTGAAGCAGCTCAATTGTTGGCCATCCTCTTGGGGGATCGCTTTTCCATCCTTTCGACAATCTCGAACGCTGTCCCCAGACTCTGGCGAAAGGCAAAGGCAATGGGATTTGATTCCAAGATAGCCTCCATCAGGGCGATTAACATTCCCGTCTTGAGCAAAGACGAAGAGGAGGTGAAAGGGGCGCTATTGAGAGAAGGGAGGAAGGCCACGGAGGATGGCGCTGATGTAATCATTCTTGGGTGTGGTACTTTCTTTGGTGTGGAGAAATGGCTGGAGGAAGAGCTTGGGGTTCCGGTTGTCCATTGTTCTTTGGCAGCTCTTAAAGTTCTGGAGTTACTGGTGAGGTTGAAACTTTCCCATAGTAAGAAAGCCTTTCCATACCCGCCTGAAAAGAGGCGAGTGATAGATTGACGGGGCAAAAGTTGTTCTAATAGAAGATATTTAATTGGTTCTTAAAAGTAGAGGGAGGTGAAAATGAGGAAGGTGGACTTATTGGTGGAAGGTGGATGGATGATCACAATGGATCCGAAGCGGAGGATATTTGAGAATGGGGCTGTGGCCATTCGAGGAAACAAGATCGTGGATGTGGGAAAGACCAAAGAAATCAAGAAGGAGTACTCTGGTGCCAAGACCATTTTAGCAAAGGATAAACTCATTATCCCAGGGCTTGTGGACGCACATATCCATACCCATCACACGCTTACCAAGGGGATGATTGATGATATTCCGTGCAATCCTTGGTGTGACCAGGCCTTTGTCTTCTGTTTTGCTAACCTGGATCAGGAGAGCTATTATATCTCAGCCCTCATCACTTGTCTTCAAATGATGAAGACAGGGACGACGAGCTACATCGAATGTGGGACCGTCCCTCCCATGGAAGACCGAGTTGTGAAAGCTATTGAGGAAACAGGGATGCGCGCCATAGTAGGTCGGGTGGTGTGGGATCTCTTTGAAGGACCAGGGTTTAAGAGTTATCCTAAACGTTCGCGAGGATGTGAAAGGGAGACGACGGAGATGGCCCTCGCGCGAAGTGAGGATTTTATCAAGCATTGTAATGGGGGCGCGAATGGAAGGATTCAGACATGGTTTTCACTTCATCAAGTTCCTAACTGTTCTCCAAAGTTATGTCGTGGGGTGAGGGATTTGGTGGATAAGTATGATTTGGGAATTCTTACTCATGCGGGGGTAGTGGAGGAGATGGTTCAGTGGACAGTAGAGCGGTTTGGGATGAGGGATATTGAATATCTCAACAGCGTGGGGATTTTAGGCCCCGATTTTTTGGCTGCCCATATGGCATGGATCACGGGTAAGGAAATGATGCTGATCCGAGATACAAATTCTAATATTGTTCACAATGTGAGTTCGAGTATGAAAGGGGGATATGGGTCAGTATCGAGAGGAAAATTTCCCGAGATGATCAGTGCTGGGATCAATGTCGCTTTGGGTTGTGACGGGGCCAATTGCAGCAACCATCTTGATATGGTTCGAGAAATGTTTCTGGCTGCCACTGCCCATAAAGAAGTGAGACTGGATACGACTGTGATGCCTCCGGAGTTGGTCCTGGAGATGGCCACCCTTAACGGAGCCAAAGCGATGAAGTTGGAGAAGAAAATAGGGTCCTTGGAGTCCGGGAAGCTGGCCGATCTTACTCTCTTCAATTTAAATCGTCCAGAATGGGTTCCTACGCATCGGTTTAACGTAATTCGGAACTTGATCTATTCTGCCTCGGGGGATAGCGTTGATACCGTGATCATAGATGGAAAGGTTACGGTTGAGCATGGAAGGTGTTTAACAGTGGATGAGGATGAGATTTATCGGGAGGCCAGACGGTTGATCAAACCCTTTCTTCGAGTGAAGGCAGAGATGTTTCAGAAGGAGACCAAGAAAAAACCAAAGAATGAATTGTGGAGGATTATCTAAATTTGGAAGAAAGAAAAGGTTTACATTATGGGTGGGTGATTTTGGGGTTGGGCCTCTTATGTGTGATGGCGAGTCTTGGGTTTGGTCGGTACGTCTATACAGCCATCCTTCCCAGCATGATGAGGGGTTTAGCCCTTGATTATACTCAAATGGGCCTCTTGGGGACTGGAAACCTTGGGGGGTATCTCCTCTTTGCTATTGTTGGCGGATTCCTTTCAGTCAGGTACGGACCGCGCCTCGTTATAAGCACCTCTCTCATCTTTCTAGGTTTTTGCCTTTTTTTAACGGGTCTTGCTAACAGCTTCTCTTTTGCTCTGGCGATGCGCTTTTTAACTGGTTTGGGGAGTGGGGCTGCCTACGTTCCTATGATGGGTCTCCTTGCTGCCTGGTTTACTTCTGAAAGAAGGGGAATGGCTTCGGGAATTATTTCTACAGGAGCAAGCTTTTCAATGATACTGATGGGGTTGTTGATGAACTTCCTAAATCATCATTTCCTGGATTCAGGATGGCGATTGGCCTGGCACTTTATGGGGATTTCAAGTATCATCATAGGTGCGCTTTGTCTCCTTTTTTTGGCCAACAAACCTCAGGATAAGGGGTTTCGAGCTATTGGTCAGAAGAGAGAAGAACCTGTGTCAATTGAATCTCAAACTGGATGGCAGAGGATCTATCGTTGCAGGCCTTTATACCTTCTTGCTTTTATCTATTTTGCCTTCGGTTTTTCATATATTATCTACCTTCAGTACTTCACAGCTTATTTGATCAATGAAATCAATTTCTCACCTACCCGGGCAGGTAAGTTATTTTCTTTCTTAGGATTCCTGAGCATTGTTTCAGGGCCCCTGTGGGGGACAGTCTCTGATCTGATCGGTCGAGGCTATGGCCTTGCCATTGTTTTTTTATTACAATCCATTTCTTTTCTTCTCTTCGCGCTTCCTGGAGTTGGAGTAGTCGTCGGATATCTTTCAACGATCCTATTTGGCCTAAGCGTTTTTTCAGTCCCTATTATCATGGCAGCTTCAACAGGTGACTATCTTGGGCCGCAGTTAGCACCAGCAGGGCTTGGATCGATTACAGTCATCTTTGGAATTGGACAGGCCATGGGGCCTGCCATTGGCGGAAGGATGGCGGATCTATCCGGAACGTTTAAGGGAGCATTCTTTCTTTCAGCCCTTTTAGCGATGATAGGTTTTGGAGGTTCTCTGTTACTGGGAAGATTATCGAACAGGAGGGCGCAATAATGGAAATAAAAACAACCTGCCAAGCATGCCATTGTGAATGTGGGGTGATTGTAGAAGTTCGGGATGGAAGGGTTGTTCACATTGAGGGTGATCCTGATCACCCTGAGAATCAAGGGATCATGTGCCCCAAGGGGCTTTCTTATATCGATCTGGTCTACCACCCTGATCGACTTAAATATCCGATGAAGAGTGTGGGAAAACGGGGAGAGGGAAAGTTTGAAAGGATTAGTTGGGATGAAGCCCTTGATATCGTTGCAGGAGAGTTTAATAAGATCCGGGAAAAGTATGGTCCGGAAGCAATCGGATTTGCCTGGAACGATGGCCCCAGAACCTACTGTATTCCTTACACGGCTCTCCTCTATGCGATGGGAAGCGCCAATTCGCTCCTGGTGGCTCATATCTGCCACATGCCTTCCTATATCGCTGACTCCCTTTCCTTCGGCAAGATGGTGTCCTCAGAAGTGGGACCTGATTATGTAAACAGTCGATGTATCATGATCTGGGGCTGTAACCCTCCTGCCACTCATCCGAGCAAAGCCAAGCAGATCTTTGAAGGCATGACCAAAGGAGCAAAGCTCATTGTGGTCGATCCGATCTTCACCCCATTGGCTTCGAAAGCGGATTTATGGTTGCAGGTTCGGCCGGCTACAGATGACGCGTTAGCGTTGGGGATGCTTCATGTGATCATCAATGAGAACCTTTATGATCGTGATTTCGTGGAGAAGTGGTGTAATGGGTTTGAACTGTTGAGAGCGAGAGTCCAAGAATATCCTCCTCATAGAGTTTCCGAGATCACATGGGTTCCTGAAGAGGATATCGTTCGTGCCGCCCGGATGTATGCGACGCTGAAACCCTCATCTTTCCATCATCGGACAGCACTTGAGATGCACACCAACACCTTTCAGAGCTTGCGCGCCATGGCCATTCTGATGGCCATTACAGGGAACATCGATGTCAAAGGAGGAAATCTTATCAACAGCCTTCCCAAAGGCTATAAATCTTACTTTGAGTTGATGACCGGATACGATTTTAGACCCCCAGCCGAGGTGGAGAATAAGAGAATTGGAGCAGAGGAGTTCCCCGTCCTCTGTGGAGCCGAGTCATTTCGTCCTTTCTCCCATCTTCCGACAGCCATCAAGTCAATGATTACCGGTAAACCCTATCCGATCAAAGGGGTCTTTGGCGCGGTCAATTGGATCACAGCCTGCGAGAATGCCAAGGAGGCTTATGAAGGCATCATGCATCTTGACTTTCTCATGATCTCCGATTTCTTTATGACCCCTACCGCGGAGTTGGCTGACATCGTTCTTCCGGCAGCGACGTGGCTTGAAAATGATGACTATTGCGATATTTCATACCTCAACTTCTTTAGCATCCGACAGAAGGTGATCGAACCGGTTGGAGAGTGTTGGGACGAGAAAAAGATTGCCTTAGAGATAGCCAAGAGGATGGGAATCATTGATAGGTATGCGATCAAGGCGTCTTCCATCGAGGAGTTTAATGATTTTAGGGTGAAGGGAATGGGAAAGACCTTCGACGAGATGAAGAAGATCATATATGTGGAGGAACCCTTCCAGTACAAGAAATATGAACAGGAAGGATTCAATACGCCTACGGGAAAGGTCGACCTTTACTCTGCCGTTTTGGAAAAACATGGGTACGACCCTTTACCTTACTATGAGGAGAACCCAGAGACTCCGGTCAGCACGCCTGAATTGGTTAAGGAATACCCTCTTATTCTCATCACGGCAGGGAAGCATATCGCTTTCTATCACTCCGCCAATCGGCAGGTCCGTTGGCTTAGGGAGCTCAATCCTGAGCCGAGGATCGATATCCATCCGGAAACAGCCGAAGGGTTGGGAATTCGCGATGGCGATTGGGTCTGGATCGAGACGACGAAGAAGGCTCAGGGTAGGGTGAAGCAGAAGGCGAGGCTCACGCTTGCTGTCCATCCTCTGGTGGTTCACGCTGAGGCCCACTGGTGGTTTCCCGAAAGGCAGGGCGAGTTGAGAAGGCGCGGATATTGGGAATCGAACATCAATGTGATCACCCCAAGTGATCCCCCCTATGATCCGATTGTGGGTTCGACACCTCTCAATGGGCTGTTGTGCAAAGTCTATAAGGCCGAGGAGAATTGAGATGGAAATTCATGGGGTCCTATTTAATTCTGAACTCTGCGTGGGTTGTCAAACCTGTGAGGTGGCGTGCAAGCACGAACACGGCAGCCCCCTGGGGGTCAATCGAATCCGTGTCTTTAAGAAAGGGCCTTATAAGAAGAACGGAAGACTAAAGCTCGATTTTCATCTGGTTCGATGCATGCACTGTGCGGATGCGAAGTGCATGGAGGGATGTCCGGTCAAAGCCATTTCCCGGACTCCTTTCGGAACAGTCTCCGTTGATCCTCAGACCTGCACGGGGTGCAAGCTGTGTATCGAAGCCTGCCCTATTGCTGCCCCTCAGTTCAATCCGGAGAAGGGAATTGTCGAGCTTTGCAACCTCTGCGTCCACAGGACAGAGCGGGGATTGCCCCCGATGTGCGTGAAACATTGCATGACCAAGGCCCTCCTTTTTGGAGAGATCACCCGAATCACGAAAGACCTCCAGGAGAAGAAGGCTCATCTGGAAAGAATTTGAGAGGGGGAATATGGAGAAGCTGATCATCACCGTAGCAGTGACCGGTTCTTTCGATTCGAAAGAGAGGCAATCCAACCTCCCGGTGGCGCCTGGAGAGATTGCGCAAGCCGCTATTGAGTGTTACCAGGAGGGGGCATCGATTGTTCATGTCCACGTGAGGGATCCGAAGACGAGGAAGCCCTCGATGGAGATCTCTTACTACCGGGAGGTTTTTGAGACCATTCGAAACAAGTGCGATATGATCGTTAACCTCACCACAGGAATCGGCGGGAGAATTGTTTTCACCCCGGAGGAGAAGGAGCAGGCGGGTGAAAGTCTCTATACCACGCCGGAACGACGGGCTCAACACATCGCGGAGCTGAAGCCGGAGATGTGTTCCCTCGACGTGGGCTCGATGAACTTCAGCCGTTGGGTCATGGCCAACTCCCTTCCCGATGTGGAGCGAATGGCCGAAATTATTCTTGAAGCTGGAACCAAACCTGAGTTGGAAATCTTCGACGCCGGTCATGTCGATATTGCGCGCCATTTGATTGAAAAGGGTTTGGTCAAAGGAAGACCCCACTTTCAAATCTGCATGGGGATTACTGGAGGGATTTCAGCAACGCCACGAAATCTTCTCTATCTTAAAGAGAGCTTGCCCTCTGATTCCACCTGGTCCGTTCTCGGTGTTGGGCCGGCCCAGTTTCCGACGATCACGCTGGGTATCCTCTTGGGCGGCCATGTCCGCGTCGGTCTTGAAGATAACCTCTATATTTCGAAAGGCGTTTTGGCTAAGAGCAATGCCGAACAAGTAAGAAAGGCGGTCTCGATTGCCCGGACCCTCGACCGGGAGATTGCCACTGCCAAAGAAGCCAGGCAGATCTTAGGCCTTGGGGGAAAATGAGGCAGCCATGGATTTCGAGCTGACCGATGAACAGAAGGCCTTTAGAAAGATGGCGCAAGAATTTGCGAAGAAGGAAATAGCTCCTCTTGTCAGAGCTGATGAGAAATCCCATCGTTTTCAGAGGGAACTTCTCCTCAAGATGGGATTGTTGGGATTCTTTGGCTGCCCCATTCCCGAGGAATACGGAGGATCGAATTCAGGGTTCTTATCGCATGCCCTTATTACCGAGGAGGTGGCAAGGGTGAGCGGTTCTTTGAGGGCCGCATTTAATATGCAGACCATGGGGACGGCAAGGGAGATCTTCCAATATGGTTCGGATGAACAGAAGAGAAAGTATACCCCGAGGCTGGTCTCGGCAGAATGGTTGGGCTGCATTGGCGTTACCGAACCGAATGCAGGTTCGGATGTGGCTGCGATGGAGTGCACAGCGAGAAGGGAAGGGGACTTTTACATCCTGAACGGCCCAAAGGTGTGGATCACTTATGCCACAGTGGCGGATGTGGGGGTGATCTATGCCTATACAGACCGATCGAAAAGACATAAGGGGATCAGTGCTTTCATCGTTGAAATGAAGAGTCCTGGCATCACAACCCGCCCCATCGAGGAGAAGATGGGGTGGCATGCCTGCCCGACCGGGGAGATCCTTTTTCAAGATGTGGCGGTTCCTGAGGCCAACAGAATCGGAAGAGAAGGGGAAGGGTTTGCGTATCTGATGGGAAGCCTCGACAACACGCGCCTGACAGCAGCGGCAGGAGCAGTCGGCGTCTGCCAGGGTTTGATCGACGAGACCATCCGTTACGCTCAAGAACGGGAGCAATTTGGGGAGCCGATCGGAAAGTTTCAGATGATTCAAGAGCAGATTGCCCGGATGATCGTTGAGACAGAGGCGGCTCGCCTCCTCACATATCGATGTGCGTGGCAGAAGGATAGAGGTCGTTCGAATACGCTCGAGACTTCCATGGCCAAACTCTACTCGTGCGACGTGGCCTCCCGAATATCAGACACGGCTCTTCAGATTCTTGGAAGCTATGGCTATTCAGGTGAATACCCTGTGGAGCGATACCTTCGTGATGCGAAGCTCTATTCCATCCTGGAGGGGTCGGCCAATATTCACAAGACGATTATCGCCATGGATGCCTTGGGGTACCGGAAAGCAAATCGTTAATCCGTTGTTATGATGGAGCGAAAACCGATCTTTCATTGGGCATGGGTCACCCTGGTTATCTGCGTGGCCAATTTTTTTACCATCTTTAGTGTCAGGCTCGGTTACGGAATACTCCTCCCACAGATGTCAAATTCTCTTTCCTTCACCAAGGCCCAGGGCGGACTGATCTACAGCTTTTTTTTCTTTGCCTATCTCTTCTTCTCACCCATCTTTGGGAACCTCAATGATCGAATCGGAGCGAGAAAGGTGATCGGTTTCTTTTCGATCTTCACGGCCTTGGGAACCGCATTGATGGGAATCATGTCCAGCTTCTGGAGCGGGGTTCTCTTTTTTTCCATTGCCGGCTTTGGCACGGCAGCCCTCTACTCTCCTATTGTTTCTCTTATTCAGCGCTGGTTTGGAGAAAGGAGACGGGGTCTTGCTTTAGGGATCCTGCAGATGGGATCCGCTCTGGGTATTGCGTCCATGGGTATCCTGTTGCCCATATTGGTTTCGAGATTCGATTGGAGATTTTGTTGGTTTTTTTTGGGAGGTTTGATGCTTATTTTGTTCTTAATGAATGCCTGCTATTTACGGAACGACCCAAAGGAGTTGGAGCTTCTTCCTTGGGGGAACGGGTCTGGATCAGCGTCACAGAGAAAAGAGGAGAGGAAAGCCTCTTACTATGAGATTTTCCGGCTTCGGCCTTTCTGGATGATCGGCATTTCCTATCTCTTCAGTTCTGCTTCGTTCTATGCCATATTTACTTTTATCGTGATGTATGGTGTGATGGAGGTTGGGGTCAGCCATGCCACTGCCTCAAGGTGGGTGACTCAAATGTCTCTTTCAGGTCTTTTAGGGGCTCCGATCATGCTCTTCCTCTCAGATTCCATTGGAAGAAAGAAAACGATTCTACTCTGCCAGCTTTTTATTTTTCTTTCGGGCTTCGGTTTGGTTCTCTCCAAAGGGAGTACGGCTGGTTTTATGGTCTGTGTGAGTGCATTGGGTTTCTTCTTTCATCCGGTATGGCCCCTTTATGGCGCCTGCGCAAGGGACTATTTTAAAGATCATTTAACAGGGACAATCATTGGGCTCTGGACGCTCTTCTACGGGGTTGGCGGCGTGATTGCTCCAGCATTGGCAGGTTACCTTGCTGATCAGACCGAGACCTTTGTCTACTCCTTTATTTTCGCCGTCGTGTTGGTTTCGATCTCTTCCCTCTTTATGCTTTGGGTAAAGGGGATAAGTAAAATTTCACCTATTGAAACGTCATGCTAAAAGGAGGAGGATATGAAAATTTGGCTGATCCAGATGGAACCCGAGTTGAGGGATAAGGCTAAGAACCTATCGAAGATTCATTCTTATTTGGATCGGGCGGTAAAGGAAAAGGTGAACCTCATCGTCTTCCCTGAGCTCGGGCTGACAGGCTATATGTGTCGAACAGATTTCCTCGATTTGGCCGAACCCATACCCGGACCTTCTACCATGGAGATTATCAAAAGGACGACGAAGGAGAATATTTATGTCATCCTCGGAATGCCGGAATGGAGAGAGGGATGGATCTATAATTCAGCACCTCTCTTTGGACCAAGGGGAGTGGAGGGGGTCTATCGGAAGCTCTATCTCCCTAATCATATCAGTGCAAAGGGTGTCGCCTATGAGGAGAAAATGTTTTTCAAACCAGGAAATGAAATCTTGACTTTCAAAACGGAGTTTGGAACGATCGGGATAGAGATCTGCTACGATATTTGGTTTCCAGAGATTGCTCGATCCTTTGCGATGTGTGGCGCGTGGTTGATCTTCAATATTTCAGCGAGTCCTGTAGGGGTTCCGGAAGTTTTTCGACTCTTATCCCGGGTGAGGGCTATGGAGAATGTCTCTTATTTTGGCCTGGTGAATCAGGTCGGGCTTCAGGAAAATATTCGCTTTGGTGGAGGTTCGTGCCTTGCCGGTTATCTTTCAGAAATGAAGGCGGAAGCATCTATGGGTGAAACAGCAAAAGAGGAAGTTCTCGAATGTCAGTTAAGTCGTGAGGAGGTTGAACGACACAGATTTCGTCTTCCCGTTTTACGGAATGTTCGACCTGAAATTGCCGAGGAATATTGGAAGATCTCGAAAAAAAGATGAGGAAAGCAAAGGGAGGGTGAGAAATGCTAAGAGAGGTCATCGAGATTTTTGATCTACTGGATCATCCAGAGGTCAATGGGGAAGTCGTCTCCAATCTGCTGAAGGGAGAGGGAGCGGAAGAAGTTGAGTTGAAGGTCGTCAAAGACGAAAGAGGATCTACTGAAGTTTTGAAGATTCTCATCTCTGGCTCGCGGGGGCCGTCCAAGGGAGGGAAAGCTTTTACCCTCGGAGTGGTGGGGACATTGGCAGGGGTCGGGGCAAGGCCTGCTGTTCAAGGCATCGTTTCAGATGGGGATGGTGCGATTACCGCTTTGGCTTGTGCTCTGAAGCTTCTTCGAATGAAGAAACGGGGGGACAACTTAGAGGGTGATGTGATCATCACGACCCATGTCTGTCCAAAGGCTCCCACGGAGCCCCACGACCCGTTTCCATTCGTGAGGTATCCGGTCCGAGTGAGAAAGCTGATGAAGTATTTGGTAGACGATAGGGCTCATGCGATTCTATCCATCGATACCACGAAGGGGAATAGAATCGTGAACCATAAAGGGTTTGCCATATCGCCAACCGTCAAAGAAGGCTTTATTTTAAGAGTGAGCGAAGATCTCCTCGATATCATGCAGATCACGACCGGGAGATTGCCGGTGGTATTGCCCATCACGACTCAGGATATCACCCCTTACGAAAACGGTTTACACCATTTGAACTCGATCATGCAACCTTCGACCGTGACGAAAGCCCCTGTCGTGGGCGTTGCGATCACAACGGAGTCGGGAGTTCCAGGTTGCGCTACAGGGGCCAGTCATCCTGTGGAGATCGAAATGGCCGGCCGATTTGTGATCGAGGTTGCCAAATTGTTCACCCAGGGGAAATGTAGGTTTTATGATAGAGAAGAGTTTAAAAAAATGGGTAAGAAGTATGGGAAAATGAATCACTTACAGGTTGGATAGAAGACTCCGGCAGAAAAACCACCAGGAAAAAACCCTGCAAAATATGGTTACCAAAATTTGATGTATCGCCATCAAAGCGACAGGATGATGTAATGATACATTGGGCATGGAGCATTTTTATCGCAAGTTTTCTTACCCTTTTTGTCAATTACAGTATTAGAGACGGTACTTACTCGGTCCTTCTGCCCGAAATGATTAGGGACCTGCAAATGACAAAGACTCAGGCGGGAATGATCAAGAGTGCCTTCTCCCTGACTTACCTGATCTTCTGTCCACTGATGGGATGGTTGACCGACCGGATCGGGGGAAGAAAGGTGATCAGTTTTTTTTGCCTTTTTTTAGGAGCGGGAACGTTTCTCATGGGTAAGGCAACCAGTTTTTCTTCGGCCGCTTTCTTTTATGGCTTGATGGGCATCGGAGCCGCGGCTGGTTGGGTTCCCATCACTGCCCTTATCCAGAATTGGTTCGGGGCAAGAAAGCGGGGATTGGTCCTGGGCATCCTCTCCGTGAGTTCCGGAATTGGCTTTGGGTTGATGGGTCTGATCTTGCCCGGGATCGTATTGAAATATCACTGGAGGGCCGGGTGGTTCATTCTTGGGACGGCTGGATTTTTTCTCTTTTTCTTGAACGGATTTCTACTCAGAGACCGGCCGGAAAAAATGGGCGTTTCACCCTGGGGTGAGCTGGAGGAGCCGCATCGGGCAGTGAAGGGAACAGATTCTGCCGCTGAACAGGTGAGCTATCTCGACATCCTTAGAAAACGGCGATTCTGGGTCATTGGCATGTCCTATCTGGCGATCGCTTATGGGGCCTACGCCGTGCTGGATTTTATTATTACTTACGGGGCGATGGAGTTACAGATTCCATATCGGGTTGCTTCCATTTTCATCACCGTGATTTCTTTTAGCGGGGTTTTCGGGGGGATTCTGCTCATGGGTCTTTCCGATTATATCGGGAGACGGAAATCTTTAGTGATCATACAGACCTCGATCGGGATGAGCATCCTGTTTGCTATGGGTGCGAGAAATTGTATCTTTTCTTTGATGCTGGGAATGGGATGCTTTGGGTTCCTTTTTGGAGCCATTTGGCCAATGTACGCAGCCTGCGTGAGAGACTATTTTCCGAAGGAGGTTACAGGGACCGTCTTTGGACTTTTGACAATCTTCTACGGCATCGGCACGATGTTGTCCCCTGCCATCACCGGTTATCTGGCCGATCTGACCGGGACCTTTCGATGGTCCTTTGGGCTGGGGGCTTTCACCTGCTTTGTTTCAGCTCTTCTCATCGGATTTCTGGAGAGGCCGAAGAACTTAGAAGGTTTTAAGGCACTGTCTCCGAATAAGATGTAGGCTTTGCGTTGTGACGATGAACCACCTCGGTTTATGAAAGGTCGAATCATATCTTTGATATGAGGTGGCCCAGTTTTCTTAAGCTTGAGAAGTTGTAGTAAGGCAGGAAGTGGTCGACATAAGGAAGAGCTGTTGACATTCCCTTACATAAAGGCTGATAGTTTTGATTACCCAGGAGGGGATTGAGCCAGATCAAGCCCTTGACTTGTCTTTTCAGACTCTTTAACTCAGATTCGAGAAGCATGGTATCCCCTCGATCCCATCCATCACTAAAGATAAGAAATAGGCTTCGATTGGGATGGAATAAATCGGAGTGGCGTTGGTGCAGTTGATGGAGTGCGGCACCGATATTTGTCCCTCCTGACCAGTCCAACACTCTCCCGGAGAGGAGACGAAGGGTTTGTTCGAACCTCCTCCTTTTTAAGAGGGAAGTGATATGGCTCAAACGGGTGCTGAAGGCGAACGCCTCACAATGGGGATAGTGATTTTGGAGCTCATGCATGAATCGAAGGAAGAATTGACTATAGATGTCCATGGAACCACTGACATCGCAGACGAGGATGAGTCGAAGGGGTTTTGGTTTCCGCTCCTTCATCTTCAACTCCATGATCTCTCCTCCGTATTTGATCGATTGCCGGATGGATCTCCTGAAGTCAAGGCGATCTCCCTTTCCTCCCCTTTTCCAACGTCTTGATAGATACGTGGCTATCTTTCGGGAAAAGATCGATACCCAATCTTTGACCTTCTCCAATTCTTCCGCCCGAAAATGGGTGAAATCCTTCTGCTGCAAGATCTCATCAGGACTATAGACCGGGAGATCTTTCCGTTCCTTCAACTCACTCTCTTCTCTTTCATCGCTCCAATCCTTTGTTGAGGGCTGGTCTTTTTTAGATTCGAAAGATGAGCCTTCCTCCTTTTCTTCGGAAGCATCTGTCTCTTCATCAATGATTTCTTTAGTGAAAGGACCCGATGGATCGCCAAAGGACCAGAATTGGTCAAAAAGTTCATCAAAGGTGTCCATCTCTTCTTTACCGGAGACGAAGTTGGCTCTAAGGAGATGATAGAAATCTTCTTTCTTCCGGAGCTCGATGAGAGAGATTCCTCTTAGCGCATCCAGCATATTATCAATGGTCACCCCCACTTTTCGCCTTCGCAAAGCTTGCGAAAAAAGAATGATATTTTTCAGGAGATCGGAATCTTGGTGCTTCATCCAGACTCTCCCAGAGCGCTCAGGCAGCTGGCCAGATCAGTTTCTTTCATCTTTTTCATATCCTCAAAATGTTTAAGAATACATCCCAGCGTCTCTTCTACAGCAACCCGATCCAGGTGGTCCTTTTGTAGCTGGATCAGGGCATTAGCCCAGTCCAAGGTTTCAGCGATCCCCGGTTTTTTGTAGAAGTCTTTTCCTCTTACAGTCTGCATAAAAGAGCAGATCTGGCGAGCGAGAGTCTCATGGATAGTGGGGACTTTTGTAGCGACAATCCGATATTCCTTTTCAAAAGGAGGAAAATCGATCCAATGATAGAGACATCTCCGTTTGAGTGCGTCGTGGATCTCGCGGGTCCGGTTGGAGGTGATGATCACCAGGGGCCGATGTTTGGCTGAAATGGTTCCAATTTCAGGAATGGTGATTTGGAAGTCGGAAAGGATCTCCAAAAGAAAGGCCTCGAATTCCTCGTCAGAGCGATCAACTTCATCGATGAGGAGAACAATATGCTGATCGGCCGATTCGCATTGAATAGCCTCCAGCAATGGCCTTTGGATGAGAAACTCCGGGCTGAAGATATTCTCTACGGATTCTAAAGGTTGTCGGCTGGCCTCTCCCATTTTGATACGGAGCAGCTGCTTCGGGTAGTTCCATTCATAGAGTGCGGCCGTCACATCGAGACCCTCATAGCATTGTAGTCGAATGAGTCGTCTTCCAAGGGCCTGGGTCATCACCTTGGCCACTTCGGTCTTTCCTACCCCTGCTTCTCCCTCAAGAAGTAATGGTTTTTCCAATTTCAATGCCAGAAAAACGACTGTAGCCAACGATCGCTCACAAATATACTTCTCCTCTTCCATGGCCTTTTGGACTTCTTCAATCGAATTAAACATTTAAGCCTCCCAACAAGAAAATTACAATTCCAAAAAATAATAACATAGAATCATACTAAAGTGAATACGTTGCACTCCTTTGATAAGTTTAGAAAGATGCAAGTAGAGATCAGAATTAACAATACTAATCGGGCGATTTCTATCACTAATAGGAGAATGGCAGTCGTTGATGCGAGGGTGATCATGGCGATCTCCGGTCACAAGACGAGGGCGATGTTCAGGCGTTATAACCGGATAGATTTGAGTGATGGGATAGGGGCCATGGGGAAGCTCGAAAATTATCTTTCAGAAAATCAAGGGAGGGAAGGAGAAGGGAAGGAAAATGAACTCGATTACTGCAATATTACTGCAGTTATGGATAACGAAGACTCCTCATTTCATAATCTATTAAAAATATTAGCGTCAATCCAGATATTCGAATCTCGGACACTGCGGTAAAATCACCCCGGTCAAAATAAACTTATTTGTCATATTTCTTCTTTTTTGATATCCTAAGGCAACTTTACAGGGGGTGGGTCAAATTTTGATCGAGAGTTTGGATAAAGTAAACCCCGTTAGAAATTCCAGTCGTTGCGACTCGAAACTCGGTACGAGTCGAAACCGACCGAGCGGGGCATTAAACCCCGCCCTCCGGGGTGGAACCCCCTACGGGGCGGAACCCGGAATTATTCTAAAATCTAACCCCGCTGCAGCCGCCGGCCCAGAGGGCCTCTCGGTTTCGAGTCGAAGCGACTGCCCCGGAGGGAGCAGCGGGGCATTATTTCTAACGGGGTAAAGCCTATGCTCGAAAAGGAATGGGCTTTTTTATTAGGGAAGAGATAACATATATAGGTATCAAAAATATTTACAAGCGGTTTATCTGGCTTGATGAAAAGGTTGAAGCAGAAGCCCATCCTAATGCTATTGCTTTTGCGGACAAATTTGGAGTCTCTATTGAAATGGCTCAGCGTTAAAACATGACCATGTCAATTTTAGAAAAAGATTCAGACATCCTTTTCCCTCAGGTCACGGTCTTAAAAGCGTCTGCAGGTTCCGGGAAAAC
>Ga0315281_10003739_pt1 | contig 22259 bp, 21 predicted proteins | sample YL17G07_0_MG_FD_204540 | JGI IMG/M metagenome (GOLD analysis project Ga0315281, IMG submission 204540) | Sediment microbial communities from Yellowstone Lake, YNP, Wyoming, USA - YL17G07_0 | ecosystem: Environmental > Aquatic > Freshwater > Lake > Sediment | place: USA: Wyoming | collected... | reverse complement strand
CACCGCTTTCCGACGCAATTGCTCCTGGCCTGCCGGCGGGAGCGATCTGAAGTCTTGGGTTTTCATGCGTGCAGTATAACATACTTAGGCGCTTATGTCAAGTATATAATGCTCGGAGTAGTATCTCCTAAATATCCACATCCTAGTTGGCATAGACGGCCTTTGCAAGAATAGCTTCCCGCATCTCCGGGCGGAGGGAGTCCGGCATTGCGAGATCCACGGAGCGGCCGATGAGACTCTCCAAGTATCGCTGCAGGCTCGCAAACTCAAACAATCCCACCGGTCGGTCAAACTCCACCAGGATGTCCACGTCGCTGTCAGGTTTCTCTTTCCCTCTGGCGAGCGAACCGAAGATGGCCAGGCGTGAGACTCCTGGGTACCGAATTTCCGTCATGTGCTCCTGCAGCGTGCGGATGATTTCATCGCGTCCCATTCGGCGGCCTCCAGCGTAACATCCTATTGACGTTCGCATAAAGAAAGGAATGCTCTCGCCAAGACGCAAAGAGCGCAAAGAGAGCCGAAGTAAGGACGGATTGGAACCGCCGATGAACGCAGATAAACGCAGATACGGATGACTCTTTTCTTGTTCTTCTTATCCGCGTTTATCTGCGGTTCCAAGCCTTTGTTGTTCTTGGCGTCTTTGCGTCTTGGCGAGAGACCTTTCCTTTTCTTACACGAAGATCAATAAAGGCCAGTCAGCCTGCGGGTGACACGCGGGTTAGCTGACAGTTGACAGTTGACAGTTGACAGCTTTTTTCATTCCTTGTCTGCTCGGATGAAGTCACTGAGCTTCTCGGCGATGTGCCGGAGGCTCATCGCCTGCGACTCAAACGTCGTGCCGCCGAGGTGCGGCACGATGACGAGGTTGTCGTGCTTGCGCGCGTACGCAATCAGCGGATGCCGGCGGAGGTCCGACCATTCGCCGTGGATCACGTCGAGTCCCGCGCCGCCGATGCGCCGGGTCTCAAGCGCCTCGAGCAGCGCCTCCTCGTTGATGATCGCGTTGCGCGAGGTGTTGATGATGATCGCGCCCGGCTTCATCAGCGCGAATTCCTTCCGGTCCGCGAGGTTCGCGGTCTCCGGCGTCAAGGGCACGTGGAGCGAGATCACGTCGGATTCGCGGAACAGCGTCTCCTTGTCCACGCGCTCGATCCCTTCGGCCTGGAAGTCCTTGATATCGTGCGCGAGCACGCGCATGCGGAACGAGCGCGCGTATTGTCCGGCCATCGCGCCGAGGCGGCCGTAGCCGAGGATGCCGAAGGTCTTGCCGGAAAGCTGGTGGCCGCGGAACTTGTCGCGCACCCATTCGCCGCGCTTGGCGGCGTCGAAGGCCCACGGAATCCGGCGGAGGCAGGCGAGCGTCAGCGCCCAGGCGAGCTCGGCGGTCGCCGTGAGGGTGTCCAGGAACTCCCGATCGTACTTGAGGCTGAGCAGCGTAATCCCGCGCGCGTCGGCGGCCTTCAGGTCCAGGTTATCCAGTCCGGTCGAGGGCGTCGCGATGACGCGGAGTTTCCTGGCTGCGGCGATCGCCTCGGCATCGAGGTGGACGTGCAGGCTGGCGATATACGCATCCGCGTTGCGAATCTCGCGCAGCAGCGCGTCACGGTCGGGTTTGCAGGTCTTGACTTTGGCGACGTCTTTCAGGGGATCGAGCACTTGCGGGAACGGCGAGACATCGGCGGCGCAGAGCACGGTCCATTTCTTCTTCATCAGCGGCGCTCCTGGTTGAGTTCGAGCTCTTCGGAAAGGAACCACTCTTTTACCATATTCCGGCAGCTTTGTCATTCGCGTTTTTCCACCGCGACGACACGAACCTTCACCACGACGACACGACGATCACGACGGAAAAGCTGTTACAACATCCGCTGTTCTTATGTTCGTTGCGCCGCGTTCGTCGTGGCCGTCGTGTCGTCGTGGTGAAATTACGTGGCGGGCGGCGGGACGGCATCTTCGGCGCCGCAGCGGGGGCAGCGAATGGTCTGGCCGGCGAAGCTCGGCGGGACTTTGATTTTCACGCCGCATGCGCAGGGGACGAAGAGGAATCCGTTCGCCTGGTGTAGCAGGTCCACCGCCGCGCGCGCCTTCTGGAGCGGCGCCTTCTCCGTCCCGGCGCTCGGAGGGCGAACCTGGACTTCGGCCGCCTGCGAGAGCGTCGCGCCGCCGAGCAGTCCTGCGCCTTGCGCGTTCGAGTAGGCTTTCTCGTAAGCGCCCAGCCCGGCGCCGGCCATCGAGCGCAGGATGCGGACGCGGTCCGCCGTCGGCGGATGGGTGCTGAAGAGGCCGGAAGGCCCCGTCGCTTCGAGCGGATTGACGACGTACATCGGCGCGACGGCGCGATTGACGCCGGTCATCAGGCCGGCGCTGCGCTCGATCTTTTCGAGGGCGGAGGCGAGTCCTTCGGGGTAGCGCGTGAACGCGGCGGAGCTCGCGTCGGCCATGTACTCGCGGCGGCGCGAGCAGGCGAAGTAAAAAAGCTGCGCCACGATCGGCGCGAGAATGGCCAGAAGGATCGCGACGATGAAGATGATCGCCTGGGCGTTGCCCGATCCGCGCGAGGACGACCGCCGCTGGCCGGCGCCGGAGTAAAACGTAATCCGGCTGAACCCGTACGAGATCAGGATGATTGCGCCTATCATGATTCCGGCGAGCGTCATGAACCGCGTGTCCTGGTTGCGGATGTGGCCGATCTCGTGGCCGATGACGCCCTGGAGTTCGTCGCGGTTGAGGTGCATCAGCAGCCCGGAGGTCACGGCGACGACGGATTTTTCCGGAGTGCCGACCGAGAAGGCGTTGGGCGCGTCGGTGTCAACGATGTAGACGCGCGGCGTCTTCGGCAGGCCCGAGGCGATGGTCATTTCCTCGACGATGTTGAAGAGTTGGGCGGCGTCGGGCTTCTGGATCTCTCTCGCGTTGGCGCTGCCGAGGAGGATGTCGTCGCCGCCGACGACCGCGACCGTCCAGAGCACCAGCAGCACGGCCACGGCGGCCACGAGCCCGAACCGGGGGCCCGACTGCGGTTCAACGTACAGGCCGATCACGTAGCCGAGCGCCAGCAGGATCGCGGCGATGGCCGTGATCAGCATGACCGAACGGCGCTGGTTGGCGCGGATCTGTTCCCACATGGATAACGACCTTGGACGATGGACGATTGATGAGGGACCATGGTCTATCGTCTATCGTCCGGCCTAAAACTTTACCTGCGGCGCCTCGCGTTCGGCCTCGGCCTTGAGCTCGAAGAGGTCCATCGGCGCGAAGTGGAACATCCCGGCCACCACATTCGCCGGAACGCTTTGGATCCGGGTGTTGTACTGCATGACCTGGTCGTTGTAGAACTGGCGCGCGAACCCGATCTTGTTCTCGGTCGAGGCGAGTTCCTCCTGGAGCGCGAGGAAGTTCTGGTTCGCCTTGAGCTCGGGATAGTTCTCGACGACCAGGTTGAACCGCCCGAGCGCGCTGCTGAGGGCCTGCTCGGCCTTGACGGACTCGGGCGAGGGCGCTCCGCCGGCGGAGGAGCGCGCCGCCTGTGCGGCGGCCCGCGCCTGCGTCACCGCCTCGAACGTCCCGCGCTCGTGCTGCATGTATCCGCGCGCCGTCTCGACCAGGTTCGGGATGAGGTCGTGCCGGCGCTTGAGCTGCACGTCAATCTGCGCCCAGGCGTTCTTCACCTCGTTGCGGAACGTGACGAGCCCGTTGTACGTCCCGACCAGCCAGAGCACGACCACTACGATCACGCCGAGTGCGATCCAGAGACCGATGATCATAGCCAATCCTCCCCTCAAAAACTCGAAATCCCTTCATCACTCATCACTCTGCCTTCATACTTCCTCTGTGCGCGTCCAGGTCCGCGAGGAACCGGGCGAAAACATTCCCGCTGTCCGCGCCGGCGGCCGAGAGTGCGCCGGGTACGGCGCACGCCTGGATGACGGCTTGAAGCGATCCGGCTTCGAACCAGAGGCCGTCGCCGCGGGGGCATTTTTCGACCTGGATATTGCGGGCGGCAGTGCGTACGCGAAGCAGGGACTTTCGGCAGACCGGACAGCGGCGTTTCGGCCGCGTCTTGTCCGGCTCGTCTTGCCCGCTCTCCAGCGCGGCCAGCAGGTCGCCGTGCAGCGCGCCGGCGCGCCGGCCGATGAGCGCGAGTTCGCCGGAGTCGAGCCATACTCCGCCGCATTCGGCGCAGTGGTCAATCTCCACCAGTTCGAACTCGAGGACGAGCATGTCCTTGTCGCAGACCGGACACACCATGTCGCTGACCCTCCGTCGGAAGCCCCTTTCTCTGCCTGATCGCGTGAGACATCATACACGGCATATCGGGCTGGTGCAAGGCGCGGGCGGCGTGCTATACTCACGTCGATTCCGCACGGTCATTCATTCATCAAGAGGAAACAGTGTGATCAAGGCCAAGCGCACTATTGTCGAGATGGACGGCGACCAGATGACGCGCGTGATCTGGCGCATGGTCAAGGACAAGCTCATCCTGCCGTTCGTGGACGTGAAGTTGGAATACTACGACCTCGGCCTCGATAACCGCGACCGGACGGACGACCGGGTGACGCATGACGCGGCGGCGGCGATCCGACGGCACGGCGTCGGCGTCAAGTGCGCCACCATCACGCCCAGCCTCGAGCAGGTGAAGGAGTTCGGCCTCAAGAAGGCCTGGCCGAGCCCGAACGGGACGATCCGCGGCGAGCTAGACGGCACCGTCTTCCGCAAGCCGATCCTGGCCGCGAACGTTCCGGTGGCCGTCCGAAGCTGGCGCAAGCCGATCGTCATCGGCCGCCATGCGTACGGCGATATTTACAAGGCGACGGAGATCGAAGTCCGCGGGCCGGGCCGCGCGGAGATCGTCTTCACGCCCGTTTCCGGCGAACCGACGCGGCATCTCGTGCATGAGTTCAAGGGACCCGGCGTGGTGATGGGCATCCACAACACGGAGAAGTCGGTGCGCTCGTTCGCGCGCGCGTGCCTGCGCTACGCGCTCGACGAGAAGATCAATATCTGGTTCTCGTCGAAGGACACGATCAGCAAGACCTATCACACCTTCTTCAAGCGCGTCTTTGCCGAGGAGGTCGAGCAGCGCAAAGCGGAGATGGCCGCCGCCGGGATCGCGTACCGGTATCTGCTGATTGACGACGCGGTGGCGCAGATGATGAAGCACGAGGGCGGCATTCTCTGGGCGCTGATGAATTACGACGGCGACGTGCAGAGCGACATGGTCGCGGCGGGATTCGGGTCGCTCGGGATGATGACTTCGGAACTGGTCAGTCCGGACGGGCATTACGAGTTCGAGGCGGCGCACGGCACGGTCGCGCGGCACTACAAGGATCATCTCGCCGGGAAGCCGACGAGCACGAACTCGGTCGCGACAATCTTCGCGTGGTCGAGCGCGCTGCGGAAACGCGGCGAACTGGACGAGACGCCGGAGCTTTCCGCCTTCGCAGCCGGACTGGAACGCGCCGTCCTCGGCGCCATCGAGTCCGGCGCAATGACGCGCGACCTGGCGCGCCTCGTCCACGAAACCGCCGACCCGCCGCGCGAGAGCTGGGTCACGACGGAGGAATTCATCTCGGCCGCAGCGCGAAGGCTGGCATGATTAAAACAACCGGGCCGGTCCTCGCGAAGAGGACCGGCCCGGCACGCTATCGGGGCCGCCGACGAAGCGGGCCCGTCGGCCGGCTTACGTCAGCGGCCTCCTAGGTCTATGGCACACGCTGGACCACCTCCTTTCCACAAAAGGCTGCCCGACACGTATCCGGTGAACCGTTCCGGAAGGTCGAGGCCTTTTGCTCCTGGCCTGAGCGGAAATTCGCTCAAACAAGGACCCGTCGCGCACGACTGCGCGACCCATGTCCCCGCGGTTCATTCGGGGACGTTTTCACTATTATATGGCGTCCATTGTCGGAGCGCAAGTTTATCTGAAAATGCCCTCAGCGGACAATGAGCAGGGCGGGCAAGGCAACTGTGATGATGCGCGGGTCGGTGACGGGCGGAGCGTCGCCGCGCGTGACCAGCAGCCCGAAAGGCGTGATCATCCGCCATCAAACGAATTCCACGTTCAACAGGTGCGTCGAACAGGAAATGCACGGGTCGTAGGCGCGGACGAGCATCTCGAGCAAGTGCGCGATTTCCTCTTTCGACTTGTCGAGAATCTGCGGGACGAAGGCGTACATGTCCTGCTCGATGTTCGCGTGGTTCTGCCCGGTGGGGATGACCAGGTTCGCGTCGGTGATGATGCCCTTGGAGTCCACGACATACTCGTGGTAGAGCGTGCCGCGCGGGACCTCGACGGCGCCGACGCCGAGCCCGGCTCGGATCGGCACGGAGCGGTCTTCCTGCCTGATGCCGCGTTCGAGCAGCCTGTCGCAGAGGATCATCGCTTCCTTGACGCAGTGCACGGTCTCGACGAGTTGCGCGGTGGTGTTCATGAACGGGTTGTGGCAGGGCGCGGCGAGGCCGAGCTTCCGGGCGAGTTGCTTCGCCTCGTCGTGGAGCTGCTCGTGGTTGCAATTGAAGCGCGCGAGCGAGCCGACCATGTACGCCTCGCGGTTCGAGCGCGCGTGCTTGGCGCTGGAATGGTCCACGACGTGCTCCTTGACGCGGCTGCGATAGTTCGCGACGGGCGTGGGCTTCGGCGCGTCGCTGGAGACGATGTCGCCGTTGTAAAACGCGTATTCATCCGCGCTCTGGAGCGACAGGTATTCCGTCTCGCGTTTGAACTTCGGCAGGCCGCCCGCGATGGAGGCGTAGACCTCGGCGACGTCCACCAGGTCGGCCCAGCAGCTCTGGATGTACGCCTTCAGGTCGCGCAGTTCCTTCTCGGTCGGGAGTTTCGTGAAACCGTTGAGCACCGCGCTGAGCGCATGGATGTGCCGGCCGGAGATCGCGCGGCCGATCTCGTTGCCGAGGTTCTTCAGCTTGAGCGCCTTCTTGACCACTTCCGGATGCGTCGCGGCGAGCGGGATGACGCTCGGAACGCCCATCAGGTCCGGCAGGACGAGGAAGCAGACGTGCAGCACGTGGCTGGAGATTTCCTCGCCCATGAGGAGCAGCTTGCGCAGGAGCGCCGTTTGCTCCGAGGGCTGCGCGCCGAGCGCCGCTTCCATCCCCTGGAGCGAGGCCAGCCGATGGCCGCAGGAACATATGCCGCAGATGCGGCAGGAGAGGTCGGCCGCCTCGTCGTAGCGGCGGCCGCGGAGCATCGCCTCGAAGAACCGCGGGGCCTCCGGGATTTCCCACTCCAGTTTCTCGATCTCGCCGTTGCGGACGTTCAGCAGGATATTGCCGTGGCCCTCGACCCGCGTGACGTAGTGGACGCCGACATCTACGTTTCTCATTTCTTGGGCGCCTCCGTAATCGTATTGAAGAGCGTGAACTCGCGGAGGATGTCTTCGACCGTATAGCCGTGCTCGGAGAGCACCTCGCGGGCGGTCTCGGTGTTCGGGTCGTCCACCAGTCCGCGGCAGCCTTCGCACTTGTTGCCGTTGTTCGGGCAGATGGAGTCGCACCCGGCGCGGGTGATCGGGCCGAGGCAGGTCATCTTCTTGTCGAAGACGCAGATGTTCCCGTTCTGCTTGCACTCGACGCAGAGCGGGTAGTTCTTGTTCACGAACGGCCGGCCGGTGAGCAGGCACTTGACGAGCTCGACGAACTCGTACTTGTTGATCGGGCAGCCGAAAAGTTCGTAGTCCACCTTGATGACCTGTTTCATAGGCTTCGTCGCGAAAGTGTCGAAGCAGTGCGCCTTTTCGCCGTAGACGTAGCGGCGGACCTCTTCGAGGTCGGCTGCGGTGTTCTTGATCGCGTTGATGCCGCCGTTCGTGGCGCAGGCGCCCATCGCGACGCAAATCTTCGCCGTGTCGCGGATCTTCTGCACGCGCGGCAGGTCGGCCGGCCGGGTGATCGAGCCTTCCAGGAACGCGATATCGTAATCCTCGCGCCGGTCGTCAATCGCCTCGCGGAAATTGACGATCTCCACCAGGCCGAGCAGGTCCAGCAGTTCGTTCTCCAGTTCCAGGACGGCGAGCTGGCATCCCTCGCAGCTCGCAAAATCGAAGAAAGCAACCTTGGGTCTCATCGCGCCTTTCTCCTACAATTCGTGGTAGCGCGGGCTATCAGCCCGCGGCTCGGACAGGATTGTCCGAGCTACCATCGGCGGTTCAGTGGATGGCCTCGCGCAGTCCCTTGATCTCCGAATAGCTGAAGACCGGGCCTTTCTGGCAGACGTAGACGCCGTTCATCTGGCAGTGGCCGCACTTGCCGACGCCGCACTTCATGCGCCGTTCGAGCGAGAGTCGGATCTGCGACTCGGAAATGCCGAGCATGAACAGTTCGAGGATCACGAACTTGTACATGATCGGCGGCCCGACGACGGTCACGATCGTGTTCGCCGGCGCGATCTTGGGCAGTTTCTTGAAAAGCTTGGTGATCACGCCGACATTCCCGCGCCAGGCTTCGTCGGGCCGGTCCACGGTGACGAGGCACGTCACGTCGCCGCGTTCCTGCCACTCGCGCAGTTCGTCGGTGTAGAGCAGTTCGCCCGGATTCTTCGCGCCGTAGAGGATCGTGATGCGGCCGAATTTGCCGCGCAGGGCGGGGCTGAGCGTGGCCTTGATGAGCGAGCGCAGCGGCGCCAGCCCCAGCCCGCCGGCGACGTAGAGGATGTCTTTCCCCTCGAACTCGCGGATGTCAAACCCGCGCCCGAAAGGTCCGCGGATGCCGACGGCCGCGCCGGGTTCGAGCCGGTGCAGGTCGCCGGTGACCAGTCCCACGCGCCGGACGCAGAGCTCGAAGTTTCCTTTCTGCGTCGGCGGCGAGGTGATGGAGATCGGCGCTTCGCCCGCGCCGAAGACGGAGACCTCGACGAACTGGCCGGGCGCGTGGCCGAGGTCGCGTCCGCCCGGCAGTCGGATCGTGAACAGCATCTCCTTCTCGGTGAGCTGGCGAATCGCCAGGACTTCCGCAATCTCGGGCGTGTAGAGGGTGCGCGGCTCGGCGGTCGGGCTCGTGACGGGCATCAGGCGCCCCCTTTCAGTTGATTATAGGCGGCGACGATCGAGATTTTCGAGGTGCACGCGCGGTCGCATCGGCCGCAGCCGACGCAGCCCGGTCGGCCGGTCTGTTCCCGGATATATTTGCCCTTGCGGAACATCCGGTGGCGCAGGCGCTCATGCCGCTCGCGCCGGAAGTTCTCGCCGCCGGAGACTTCCGCGAAGGCATGGAGCATGCAGCCGTCCCACCAGCGTTCGCGCCGCCCGTCGGCGAGGTTTAGGGAGAGGCGGTCCTTCAAATCGAAGCAGAAACAGGTCGGGCAGACGAGCACGCACGACCCGCAACTGTAGCATCGCTTGGCGACGGCGGTCCAGACGAGACTATCGTAGCTTCCTTCGAGGCGCTTCGGCAGTTCGTCGGCGTCGAACTCGATGCGCTTCGGAAACTGCTGCGGCCGCCGTTTCGCAAAGTCCGCGAGCGCGGCCTTCTCCTGCGCGGTCGGGGCGGGCGCATCGGCGAGAAGTTTTTCGCCGCGCTCCGTGGCGGCGCGCGCGAAGTATGCCTCGCCGATGTCAGTCAGGAGCGCGTCGTAGCCGCCCTGGGCGACGTCAGTCTTCATGTCGGCGCAGAAGGAATACTCGTCGCAGGGCTTCGCGCAGTCCAGCCCGACGATGGTCATGTGCCGGCGGCGGGCGAGGAAATTATCGTCCTTGTTATCCGCGGCGAAGAACGCCTCGCAGGTCCAGATCGCGTTCAGGTCGCACGGATGCAGACCGAAGAGGATGACCTCCTCGCTGTCGGTCTCCGGCGTGACAAACGGCTTCCCGTCGCGGCGGCCGAACTGCAACACCGGCTCGCCGGGCGGCAGGAGATATTCCTTGGCCGAGTAATAGAGGAAGGGGAAATCGAGCGCCACTTCGTCCGGGCGGGCGACCGGCTTCAAGAGATAATGGCCTGACGGTTGCCGGACCGGCGCGATCGTCCTGGCCGTGCCGATCAGTCGCTGGAGGAAGCCGGGCATGGCCTCTTTTCGGATGACCTTTTCCTGCATCGGTTAGCTCCTTACAAACGAATGAGTGATGATTACTGAGTACTGAATACTGAATGCAGAATGGGAAGCGGATCGGGCTTCGCCCGTATTTACTCTGCACTCGCTATTCAGTATTCAGTACTCATCATTCGCCTTTCTCTGTTTACGGCGCCCGCGGCAGCCAGACGGTAAAAGTGGCGCCTCGATTCTCTTCGGAGTCCGCCCGGATGCGGCCGCCGTGCATGCGGACGATCTGCTCGACGATGGAAAGGCCCAATCCGGTCCCTTCGATCTTCCGCCGGATGGCGTTGCCGGCGCGAAAGAACTCCTGGAACAGGTTCGGCAGCGCCGCCTGCGGGATGCCGATGCCGGTGTCCGAGACGGCGAGTTCCCATCCGCCGTCCGCCGGGCGCAATGCGATCTTGACCGTTCCGCCGCTGTCGGTGTACTTCACGGCATTCTCCGCCAGGTTCAGGACCGCGTCGAACAGGTCGTCGCTGTTTCCTTCGACCCATGCGGCGCGATCGGGCGTCTGGAACTCGATCTTCAGCCGCTTCTCCTCCGCCTGGGCGGCAATCGTCGCGCGCACGCCGTCGAGCACCTCGCGGAAATCCAGCACCTTCCGCGTCTGGCGTTCCGGATCCAGCGCGCGCAGCCGGGCGAGCTCCAGCAACTCCTGCACCTGCCGCACCGCTCCGTTCGCCCGCGCGGCGGCGCGCGCGAGCATTTCCTTTTCCTTCTCCGGCGAAACCTGTCCCGTCCCGACCGCCTGCAAGAGGCTCACGACGGCGGCCAGCGGACTCTTGAGCTGGTGCGCCGCCGTCACCATGAACTGCGACTTGCGTTCCTCCAGCGCCGCCAGCTTCTCACTCGTCTCGCGCAGCGCCTCGGCGGTCCTCAGCAGTTCCGACTCGCGCTTCCGCAAGTCCGCCGCGACCGACGTGGTCACGTAGGCGGTCACGTACATCGTGCAGGCGAACGCCGCAAGGTAACAGACGACGAACTCGCCGTGGCGGCGCAGTCCGGCATCCTGCATGACGCCGCTCAGAAAACCGTAATCCATCGGCGCGACGGCGACCGCGGCGACGAGCGCGGTCGCCAGCGACGCCAGCGCGTAGCACAACCGCCGGCTCAGCAGGATGCCGGCGAGCGCTACGTGAAAGATGTAAAAGAACGAAACCGGGTTTTCAATGCCGCCCGAAAAGCTCAACAGCACCGTCAGCGCCAGCGCGTCCAGCGCCATCTGGATGAAGACGAAGGCCGCGATGCGCTCTACGACGCCTCGCCTTTCGCCGATGAGGCATGCCTTCGGCCGTCGCTCGAAGGCCGTGAACCCCGCGTTGTAGATCGCGATGAACGCCGCGACGGCCCAGAGCGGCGCCGTGTGCCGTTGCAGCTTCAGCCCGCCGTCGCTCAGCGCCAGCGCGCCGGCGAGCGCCGCCACAAACATCCACCGGGCTTGCAGGAGCCAGTGGCATCGCGCCAGCAACGCCGTCTCCGCCATCTGCTGCGCCGGCACCGAGCGGCCTCATCATTTCGAGCGGGCTTGCCCGTTGGACTCGGGGCGGGCCTGCTTCCGTTCGAGGAGCGTGGCGATCTTGGTCAGGAGCGTCTGCGGGCTGACCGGCTTGTCGAGGAACTCGTCCGCCTTGATATAATCGGTCTTCTTCTCTTTCGAGAAGTTGAAGCCGGTCTTCTCGCTGATGCCGCTGACGATGATAATCGGGATGTTGGCGTAGACGGGGTCTTCGCGCAGCTTGTAGCCGAGGTGGAAGCCCTCGGTCGGTTCGGCCATCATGATGTCCAGCAGGATCAGGTCCGGGATTTGCCGCTCGATGCGTTCGGTGGCCTCGGAGCCGTTCGCCGCGCTCATCACGCGGTAGCCGGCCGACTCCAGCACCACGCGCGTGGACTCCACGATGTCCGGGTCGTCATCCACGATGAGGATCGTCTTTTCCTGAGCCATTCGCGACTCCTCCATTCGTGATCCTGGACGGACGGCGACGCTGCGCCTTGCGCAATTATACAGAAGCTGTCGCTCTCGTCAACTCATAATCATTGCAGAAGGGAAGAAAAGTAATTTCAAAATGGAATAGAACGAGCACGCAAATAATACTCGCGCAATTCCCGCAGTCTCGTCGGTGAATCATCTGCTATAATTCGACGAGGTGCGCCTCGCCGTCTGGGCCGGCGCACGCGCGAATCTGCTCGAGCACCGGGCGCGGGACCGGGTCGTCCACCGAGAGCGCCACGCACGCGCGCCCGCGCTTTTCCCGCCGGCCCACGTCCATCCCCGCGATATTGATCCCCGCGTTGCCCAGGATCGTGCCGAATTTGCCGACCATGCCCGGCCGGTCCGGGTAGAACATCACGAGCATGGTCCCTTCGGGCTTGAGGTCCACGGTGAAGCCGTTAATGGAGATGATCCGCGGCTCGCGTCCCTCGAAGACCGTGCCGGCGGCGCTGACCGTCGCGCGGGGACCCTTGACATCGAGCCGGACCACGCTGGCGAAGTCGGCCAATTCGAGCGATTTCTCCTCCGTCACCGCGATGCCGCGCTCCTCGGCGACGAGCGGGGCGTTGACGAGGTTCACCGGCTGCTCACGCCAGCGCGAGAGCAGACCTTGCAAGGCGAAGACCGCCAGCGCATGCGTGTCGCCCGAAGCGATCCGGCCGCGCGCCGAGCAGGTCAGACTCTGCGGCGGGCCGGAAAGAATCTGCGAGAGGAGCCGGCCGAGCGTCTCGGAAAGCTTCGCGAACGGCTCCAGTTCCGGCGTCAGCGTCACACTGAGGTTCACCGCGTATTGGATCTTGCCTTCCTTGAAGAAGGCCGCGATCTGGCGCGCGATCGCCTCGGCGACCTTGAACTGCGCCTCTTCGGTGCTGGCGCCGAGGTGCGGCGTGAGGATGATGTTCCGCGCCGAGCGCAGCGGGCTGTCCTTCGGGAGCGGCTCCGCATCGAACACGTCGAGCGCGGCGCCGGCCAGCCGGCCGTTGTTGAGCGCCTCGACGAGCGCGGCCTCGTCCACAATGCCGCCGCGCGCGCAGTTGATCAGGCGGCAGGAGGGCTTCATTTTCGCGAGCGCGTCCGCGCCGATCAGGCCGCGGGTCTTATCGGTCAACGGCGTGTGGATCGTGATGAAGTCCGACCGCTCCAGGAGCGCGTCGAGTTCGGCCAGCTCGACGCCGAGGTCCTTCGCGCGGCGCTCCGGCAGGAACGGGTCGTACGCGCAGACGCTCATCCCCAGCCCGATCGCGGCGCGCGCGACGATCTGGCCGACCTTGCCCATCCCGACCACGCCGAGCGCCTTCTCGGAGAGCTCCACGCCGGTGAATTTCTTCTTCTCCCACTCGCCGCGCTTCATCGAGGCGTCGGCGGGCGCGACATTGCGGGCCAGCGCGAGCAGCATCGCGACGGCGTGCTCCGCGGCGCTGGTGATGTTCCCCAGCGGCGTGTTCATCACCACCACGCCCTTGCGCGACGCCGCCGGCACGTCCACGTTGTCCACGCCGACGCCCGCGCGGCCCACGACCTTCAGGCGGTCGGCCGCTTCGAGGATGCGCGGCGTCACCTTCGTCGCGCTCCGGACCACCATCGCGTCGTAGGCGGAAATGAGCCGGACGAGTTCCTCCTCGCTCCGGCCGGTGTTGACATCCACGTCCAATCCGGCATCGCGCAGGATCGCGATGCAGACGTCCGACAGCGAATCCGCAACCAGTACTCTTGGCATGGGCTGACTTCCGAATATGCCGATAGCCCCGAAGGGGCGGCGGCCGGCCTCCGAGGGCTCGACCGGGGTTTCCATTCAACCGCCGCACTGCGCTTATCATATCGTCTGGCCGCGAGCGTTGCAATTGTCCTGGCGGACATATAGAATCCAGTGAGACCGCGCGCGGGCCGGCCGGCTCAGGGCTGCCCGCCGTACGCGGACGCACGGAGAGTTCGATGGCGAGTGTGCTGGGCGAAGCCCCGGGCAAGATTCTTCTGATCGGCGAGCACGCGGTGGTCTATGGTCATCCGGCCATCGCGATTCCGCTCCAGGGAGTTCGGGCGCGCGCAGAGGTCGAACTGACGCCGAGCGGCGGGATCGAGATGATCTCGGACGAGTTGAACGAGCGCGTCCGCAGCGTGGAAGATGCCTCCGAGCGGCTGGCGCCGCTTTACCGCCTCGCCGGGTCCGTGGCGGAAATCTTCGGCGAGCAGAAACAGGGGATGCGCATCCGGCTGCATTCGACGATCCCGATGCGGCGCGGGATGGGCAGCGGGGCGGCGATCGCCGTCGCGCTGGTGCGAGGCGTCTGCGGCGCGCTCGGCCGCAAGCTCGACGCCGAACAGGTCTGTGAACTGGCGCTCGAGGCGGAGCGCGAGTTCCACGGCAACCCGAGCGGCGTGGATTGCGCCGTCGTCGCGCGGGGCGAGCCGGTCTATTTCGTCCGCAGCAAGCCGCCGCAGGCGATCGGCATCGGCGCCAACCGCTTCCGGTTTGTCGTGGGCGATACGGGAATCGAGTCGCCGACGGGCCGGGTCGTCGAGGACGTGAGCGCGGCGCGCGAAAAGGACCGGGCGCGGTTCGATTCCTATTTCTGGGAACTCGGCTCGATGGCCAGCGTTGCGCGCGAGGTGATCCGCAGCGGGTCACCCGCCGAGCTCGGCATCTGCATGACCCACTCGCACAGCATCCTGCGCCACGTCGGTGTCTCCTGCCCGGAGCTGGACCGGCTCGTCGAAGTCGCCTTGCGGAAAGGCGCGCTCGGCGCGAAGCTCTCCGGCGCGGGCCGGGGCGGCGCGATGATCGCGCTGGTGGATGACGACGTCGGCGAGGAACGGATCGCCGCCGAGTTGCGCCTCGCCGGCGCCGAAAACACCATCACCACCAGCCTCGCTGGAACTCAGAACTGCAAATGATGAATGAAGAAGTAGCGCGGGCTGTCAGACCGCGACCATTCTCGGAGCTCGGACAGGATTGTCCGAACTGCGACGCATCACTCATACTTCTTCGTTTCCTGGAGTGAACCTTGGTTTCGAACGTCACCGCGCTGGCCGGCGCCAACATCGCGTTCATCAAGTACTGGGGAAACCGGCCCGGCGCGGACAACCTGCCGCTGAACCCGAGCATCTCGATGACGCTTTTCGCGTGCGTCACGACGACGGCGGTCGCCCTTCTGGACGAAAGCGCTTCCGGCGATAAAATCCGGCTCGACGGCGCGCCGCCGGGTGAGAAATCCGCAGGCCGGATCGGCGTATTCCTGGATCGCGTCCGGCGGATCGCCGGCCGAAAGGAACGCGTGCGGGTCACGTCGCAGAACAGCTTTCCGACCGGCTGCGGGATCGCCTCGTCCGCCTCCGGATTCGCCGCGCTGGCCGTGGCGGCCTCGGCGGCGTATGGGATCGAGGCGGATGCGGCGGAGCTTTCGCGGATCGCGCGGCTCGGCTCCGGATCGGCCGCGCGCTCGGTGCCGGGCGGATTCGCGGAGCTGCACCCGGGCTCGGCTCACGAGGAATCCTTCGCCGAGTCCATCGCGCCGGAAACGCATTGGCCGGAGTTGTGCGATCTCGTCGCGCTGGTGTCGCGCGAGGAGAAGCCGGTCTCTTCCGCGGACGGGCATCGGATCGCCCATACGAGCGAAGCGTTCGCCGGCCGCCTGGCGGCGATTCCCGACCGCGCCCGCCGCGTGCGCGAGGGCATCCTGCGCCGCGACCTGGCGCTCCTGGGCGAAGCCGCCGAGGAGGATGCGCTTTCGATGCACGCGGTGATGCTGACCTCGAAGCCGCCGCTGATTTATTGGACTGCGGGCACGTTGAATGTGATCCGCGCCGTGCACGGACTTCGGAAACGCGGCGTCGAGGCGTACTTCACCATTGACGCGGGACCGAACGTCCATGTCCTCACGCTCAAAAGAGATGCCGCGCGAGTCGCTGATGAGATGGTGCGCGAGGTCGGCTGTGAGGTTCTGACCGACCGCGCCGGACCGGGCGCACGGATTGTTTGAGATGGGAAGTATGGGAGATATGAGATAGAATGAGCGCGCCGAAGAGCGCTAGCACGAGCGCCGCGCGCCGCGCCGCGCTTTCCATTCTATCCCATATCTCCTATAGCTCCTGGATTCCTTTGGGGGAGTTCTCTTCGTGAGCGATTCCGGATCGGCGCCGCTGGTATTCCTCAAGCTCGGCGGATCGCTGCTGGGCGACAAGCGGCGGCGGAAGTCGTTCCGGGCGGCGGCGGTCAGGCGGCTGGCCGGCGAAATCGCGCGCGCGTTGGAGAGGCGTCCTCCGATGCGGCTCCTGCTGGCGCATGGCGGCGGCGGGTTCGCGCATTTCCCCGCGGATCGGCGCCGCACGCGCGAAGGGCTCGCCGGCGGAGGCGGATGGCGCGGGTTCGCGGAGACGCGGCGCGGCGTGCTGGAGATCAATGCGCGCGTGCTCGACGCGCTGGCGCGCGGCGGGTTGCGTCCGACCCTCGTCAGCCCGAGCGCGGGACTGATCGCGCGCGACGGCAAGGTGCGGCGCTGGGACCTGAGAGTCATTCGTGCGCTGTTGAAAGACGGCCAGATCCCTCTGATCCACGGCGATGCCGTGCTCGATGAACGCCGCGGTTTCACCATTCTGAGCACTGAGGAACTCTTCGACTTTCTCGCGGGCCGGTTGCATCCGGAGCGGATCATACTTGCATGCGACATGGAAGGCGTGTATCTTGCCGGCCCGCGCCGCCGCTCTCGCGCACTGCTCGCCGTCCAAGAACGCGCAGCCTGCTGCGTGCGATGCGTGGACCGGAAGAACATCGCCGGAATCCGCCGCGCTCTTCGCGCCGCAGTTCCGCAGCGTGCGGACCGGCCGGACGTGACCGGCGGAATGCTCGCGAAGGTCGAGCGACTGTACAAGATCGCGCGGCGGATTCCCGGCCTCGACGCGCGGATCGTTTCGGGACTGAGCGCCGGGACGGTCGAATCGGCGCTGTGCGGCGGCAAGGCCGGAACACGGATTATTTGACCGCGAAAGCGCGAAAACGCGAAAAACGGCAACGGAAACGGCAACGGAATTTTAAACCACGAATGAACACGGCACGGATTAGTTTTGTTGTTCTTCTTAACCGTGTTCATCCGTGGTTTAAATTCTTTTCTTTCGCGCTTTCGCGTTTTCGCGGTCAAGATGTCGTTGGTTTTACGGGGAACTCCGGATGAAGAACGCAGTCGGAATCGTCGGCTATGGCGCGTACATCCCGCGCTACCGCATCAAGACTTCGGAAGTCGCGCGCGCGTGGGGGTGGGACGCGGAAGCCTATCGCAAGGGACTGGGCATTCAGGAGAAGTCCGTCGCCGCCCGCGACCAGGACTGCATCACGCTGGCGGTCGAGGCGGCGCGCCGCGCGATCCGGCGCGGCGGGACGGACCCGGCGAAGATCGGCGCGATCTACATCGGCTCCGAGTCGCATCCGTACGCCGTGAAGCCCAGCGGCACTGTCGTCTCCGAGGCGATCGGGACGACCCGCTGGATCCACACCGCCGACCTGGAGTTCGCCTGCAAGGCGGGCACCGAGGCGATGTACCTGTGCTCGCGGCTGATCGAGGCGGGCGCGGCCGAGTGCGCCCTCGCGATCGGCTCCGACACAGCCCAGGGCGCGCCGGGCGACCCGCTCGAGTTCGCCACCGCCGCCGGCGCCGCCGCGTTCATCTTCGGGCGCGAAGGCGTCGTCGCTACGATGGACGCGTCGCTCTCCTACACCTCGGACACGCCCGACTTCTGGCGCCGCGAAGAGGAGCGGTTCCCGCGGCACGGCGGGCGCTTCACGGGCGAGCCGGGCTATTTCCATCACACGATGACGGCGGCGCGGAGGCTGCTCGAACAGACCGGCCTGAAGGTCGGCGACTTCGCCCACGCAATCTTCCACCAGCCGAACGGCAAGTTCCCCGTTCGCGCCGGGCAGATGCTGGGGTTCTCGAAGGAGCAATGCCGCGCGGGGCTTCTCTCGCCGCGCATCGGCAACGTGTACAGCGGCTCGTCGCCGCTCGGGCTCTGCGCCGTCCTCGACGCGGCGAAGCCCGGACAGAAAATCTTCATGGTCTCTTACGGATCGGGCGCGGGCAGCGACGGGTTCGTCTTCACGGTCACGGACCGGATCAACGAGGTCCGCGGCCGCGCGCCGACCGTCGAGGAGATTCTGTCGCAGCCGACCGTGCATCTCGATTACACGCGCTACGCCCGGTTCCGCAGCAAGATCGCGCGCGAAGAAGACTAATAGAAAGGCGGCGTATCAGGTTATGCGGGACGTTGCGATTATCGGGATCGGGATGACGCGGTTCGGCGAGCTTTGGGAAATATCGCTGCGCGATCTGATGGTCGAAGCGTGTCTCAAGGCGATCGCCGACGCGGGCGTGGATCACGTGGACTCGATGTACGTCGGCTGCATGTCCAGCGGGCTGTTCGTCGAGCAGGAGCACCTGGCGAGCCTGGCCTCGGACTTCCTCGGTCTGGGGCCGATCCCGGCGACGCGCGTCGAGTCGGCCTGCGCCTCTGGCGGACTGGCGGTGCGGTCGGCCTTCATCGAGGTCGCCAGCGGCCTGAGCGACATCGTGCTGGCAATGGGCGTCGAGAAGATGACCGACCTGGCCGGCGATGCGTGCACCGCCGCGCTCGCGACGGCCGCCGACCAGGACTACGAGTCGTTCCACGGCGTGACGTTCCCCGGACTCTACGCCATGATCGCGCGCGCGCACATGGAGCGATACGGCACCACCAGCGAGCAACTCGCCGCGACCGCGGTGAAGAACCACGCGAACGGCGCGCTCAACCCGCTGGCGCAGTTCCGGAACCGGATCACCATCGCCGACGTGCTCGACTCGATCATGGTCGCCGACCCGCTGCACATCCTCGACTGCTCGCCCGTGAGCGACGGCGCCGCGGCGGCGATCCTGTGTCCGCTCGATTTGGCGAAAAAGATTGCGAAGAAGGCGCCGGTGCGGATCGCCGGAGTCGGCCACGCGACCGACAGCCTCGCGCTCTATCGCCGCGCCGACCTGACCCGGCTGCCGGCCGTCGAGCGGTCGGCGCAGATCGCGCTCCAGATGGCGAAACGCAAGCCCGCGGATCTCCACCTCGCCGAGGTGCACGATTGCTTCACGATTGCCGAGGTGTGCGTGATCGAGGAACTGAGTCTGGTCCCGCGCGGGCAGGGCGGCGACGCCGCGCGCAGCGGCCTGACCGCGCGCGACGGCCGGTCGCCGGTCAACACGAGCGGCGGCCTGAAGTCGAAGGGCCATCCCGTCGGCGCGACCGGCGTGGCGCAGATCCACGAGGTCGTGACGCAACTGCGCGGCGAAGCCGGCGAGCGCCAGGTCCGGAACGCGCGGATCGGCCTGACTCAGAACATGGGCGGCAGCGGCGGAAGTTCGGTGGTGCATGTATTGGAGGCGATTTGAGATGAGCACAGTCCGCGTATGGCGCGAACGGAGACAGCGCCTTCTGAATGAAGTCGCGCAGTGCAAGGGGTGCGGGAAGATGCACTATCCGCCGCGCCAGGTCTGCGACGGCTGCCGCGGGCGCGAGTTCGAGACGAAGCCCATGGCGCAGTCCGGCAAGGTGTTGACGTACACCGTGATCCGCGTCGCCCCGCCTGCCTTCGCGCAGGATGTGCCTTACGTCGTCGCCGTGATCGAGATGGACGACACGACGCGCCTGACCGCCCAGGTGGCGGACGTCGCGCCCGAGGAGATGAAGATGGGGATGAAGGTGCGCCTCGAGTTCCGCAAGATCCGCTCGGAGGGCCGCACGGGCGTCATCGTGTACGCCCACAAGGCCGTGCCGGCATGAACGAATCAACGGCGAGTGCAGAGTACTGAATACTGAGTGCAGAGTGTTGCGCAGCGTTCAGTAGTCAGCATTCTGCACTCAGTACTCAGTATTCAGTACTCATCACTCGTCCGTGTTGGCTGTCTGGGGTACGCAATGGCGGTCAATGACACCGGCGGCGCGCGCGGCGTTCTGATCGTGGCGAATCCTTACAGCGGCTCGCTGGAGAACCGGCGGCGCGTCGCCGCGCTGGCGGAGGCGCTCAGCCGCGCGGGTTTCGAGCCGAAGGAACTCTGGCACCGCGCCGAGCGCACCGCTGAACTGGCCGACCCGAACCTGGCCGAGAAATGGAATTGCGTCGTCGCGGCCGGCGGCGACGGCACGGTCGCCGATCTCATCAATGAACGTCCTCGTGTGCCGGTGGCCGTCCTGCCGCTCGGCACGGAGAATGTCTTCGCGCAGTCCTTCGGCTTCCCGTCCGACGAGGGGCGCCTGGTGAGCGCGATCGCGCGGGGGCGCGTGCGTTCGGTGGACCTGGGCCACGCGAACGGCCGCTTCTTCAGCTCCATGATCGGCGTCGGGTTCGATGCGGAAGTCATCCACCGGCTGGCTCGCTGGCGCGCGCACGGTCGCCGGCTCAAGCGCGTCACGTATTGGAGCTACGTCGGCCGGATCCTCGAGGCGGTCGCAAAATGCTCGTACGGGCCGGTCGAACTCGAGGCGGACGGCGTGCGCGTCGCTGGAACGCACGCGTTCGTCTTCAACCTGCCGCGATACGCGCTCTCGCTCCCGCTCGCGCCGGAGGCGCGCGACGACGACGGCCGGCTGGACTGGGTCGTGTTCGAGCGGCCCGGCCTCCGGAACCTGCTCCTCTATCTCTGGGCCGTCGCGCGGCGGCGGCACCTGCTGCGCGACGATGTCCACCATGGGACGGCGGCGCGGCTGCGCATCACGTCGCAGCAGCCGTTGCCGGTCCAGGTGGACGGCGACCCGGCAGGCTGGACGCCGGTCGAGGTGGACGTGGCGCCCGCGGCGCTGCGCGTGATCGAGATGCGGTAGAGCTCAACACGGAAACACGGAGAAGGACACGGGGGGATCAGGCTTTTCCGTGCCTCCGCGTTAAAGATGACTTTAAGTTTGAGTCAAATGCCGCTGAGCACGGTCTCGACAATGTCGTACGCCGCGCGCGGGCGGGCGATTTGTCGAGTGGCGTTCTTCATGCGGGCGAGGAGCGCCTCGTCGGTCAGGAGTCGGCGCACTTTGTAAACCAGGTTCGCGGCGGAATTGGCGCGGAGCGCCACGCCGTTCTCGAGCAGGTAATCCGCGTTGCGCTCTTCCTGCCCCGGGACAGGGTTGAAGATCACCATCGGGACTCCCATCGCGAGGCATTCGCTGCACGTCAAGCCGCCGCTCTTCGAGACGACGAAATCGCTGGCGGCCATGAGCTCGTGCATGTTCCCGGCGAAACCCATCGGCACGATCTTGCCCGGCCGCGATGCCGCGACCGCTCGCAGCGCCTTTTCGATCTTCTCATTCCTTCCCGCCAGCGCGACCAGTTGCACGTCGTCCACGGCGTCGGCGAGCATGGCCACGGTCTGATCCACGCGCGTGAAACCGAACCCGCCGGCCGACAGGAGGACCGTTGGCGGCTCCGGCCGCAGGCCGAGCTGCAGCCGCATCGCCCGGTGCGCGGGTTGCTGCCGCGAGAAGACGGGCATGATCGGGATTCCCGTCACGCTGACTTTCGCGTTGCCGATCCCTTTTTCCTTGAGCGCGTGCGCCATCTCGTCGGTCGCGACGAAGTACCGGTCCACGCCTGCCTGGACCCACATCGTGTGGATGTCGTAGTCGGTCAGGGTTACCGACAGCGACGCCGCGAGCTTGCCTTTGCGCCGGAGCGGGGCGAGAATTTCGGCGGGCAGGTAGTGAGTGCAGATGACGGCGTCGGGCGCATACCGGCGGACCATGCGGACGATCGGCGCGGCGTTCAGCCGGTCAATAAGCGCCGCAAACTTTTTCGATTTGCTCGTGGAGGTCTTCGTGTCCATCCGTTCGTAGATCATTCCCCAGACCGAAGGCAGGTCGGACGCCAGCTTGTTGTATGCGCTCGTGAAACTGGCCTGAAAGGCGGGATTCGTGTATTCCAGCGTCTCCGCGTTCCGTACCTCGACCTCGGGATGGGTTTGTTTAATCACCTCTTCGATGGCCTCCGCAGCCCGCAGATGGCCGGCGCCGGCCTTGACGGACAGGACCAGGACTTTCTTCCCCTTGCTGCTCATTGGGTTCCCTTCCGTTCTGGATTGCGCGCAGCCGCCTGCCGCGCGTCCTTTTATCTACGTCGGCTGGGCGCAGCGGGATAAACGCCGGCGCGTTCTGAAGACGGACAGCCGCCGGATGGATTCCGCGAGACGAGCGAAAAAACCTTGCGAAGTGTGCCGAACGCGGCGACGCGCTCCG
>Ga0315281_10003738_pt1 | contig 22260 bp, 23 predicted proteins | sample YL17G07_0_MG_FD_204540 | JGI IMG/M metagenome (GOLD analysis project Ga0315281, IMG submission 204540) | Sediment microbial communities from Yellowstone Lake, YNP, Wyoming, USA - YL17G07_0 | ecosystem: Environmental > Aquatic > Freshwater > Lake > Sediment | place: USA: Wyoming | collected... | reverse complement strand
TCCCTCGTAGATAATGTCCAGAAGACTACCCGCTGGCACGCACACATTCCTGCCGCCGTGGCCGATAGTCTCCCTGGTTTAATGGAGCTTGTCACATGACCGATCGGCCTGTTGTAGGAGTCCTGTCGCATTTGCGTATACTTGATCTTACCTGCGCTCGAGCAAGTCCGACATGCTGCCGTATCTTCGCGGATTTCGGCGTCGACCTTATCAAGATCGATGTGCCATCCGGTTTTGACTCGTCTCAGCGCTCGAGGAAATCGGAGCAGAGATCGCGTTTTGGCGTCGGAATGCTCAAGCTACACCAGTAGTGCGGTGATCGTGATTGACGTTGGAATTTGGTCTCGATCGTTTAACTTTTGAAAACTAGGAAATCGCAATGCCACACTTGAAGACGGACGATGGAATAAACTTGTTCTATGAAGACACCGGGTCGGGAATTCCGATTGTCTTTGTGCACGAATTTGCCGGTGATTATCGCTCCTGGGAATCGCAGGTGCGTTATTTTTCGCATCGTTACCGGTGTATCACCTTTAATGCGCGCGGCTTTCCGCCATCAGATGTACCAGCGGATGGCGAGCGTTACTCACAGGATCACGCGCGCGACGATATCCGCGCGGTACTGGATGCCCTCAAGGTCGACAAGGCCCATGTGGTTGGGCTCTCAATGGGCGGATTCGCGGCCCTACATTTTGGTTTTACCTATCCGGCGCGGGCGCGCTCGCTGGTGATCGGAGGCTGTGGCTATGGCGCCTCGCCCGACAAGCATCAGCAATTTGTCGAGGAGACTGAAGCTGCGGCAGCGCTGTTCGAGAAAATCAGCATGGTTAAGGCGGCGGATGGCTACGCCTTAGGCCCGACGCGCGTGCAGTTCCAGAACAAGGATCCGCGCGGCTGGAAGGAATTTCGAGATCAACTTGCCGGACAATCGACCGAAGGATCGGCGCGAACTATGCGCGGCGTTCAGAAACGACGTCCGTCCTTGTTTGATCTGGTAAATAAAATGAAGACCATCACAGCGCCGACGCTCGTCATAACCGGCGACGAGGACTGGCCGTGCCTAGAACCCGCGATGCTCATGAAGCGGACGATCATGACCGCAGGTCTGGTAATCATGCCAAATACCGGCCACACCATAAATCTCGAGGAACCCATTGCATTCAATCAACATCTTGCTGATTTCTTTCATGCGGCTGACATTGGCGCTTGGCCGACGCGCGATCCTCGCGCGATGGTAAACGCCATCTTGGGACGCTGAATGCTAAGTCGTGGTATAATCATCATCAGTCAACATATCCGCGCTCGTTATAAAACTTGCGGCGCTGTTTGCAAGAAAGACAGCAGCTTGCGCAATTTCTTCGGGTTGACCTAAGCGTCCAAGAATCCAAGGAGATGTTTAGGCCCGGCTATTCTGCGCGCTTCCGTCATGCTGCCAAAATGGCGAATAAGCCGACCAGCCAGTGTCTCTTGTTGCAGTAGCGAAGTCGGTTCAACCTGTGTGTACCAAAAACCTTATCCGCATTGATTATCCGAAGGAATCGCCTAACGTCTACGAATCATGTTTGGGCTGTTCTGTTTCGTCCTGGCCATCTTAGCTGCGCCATTCAAGTCGAAAAGTCGGCTTGAGGCAGAGAACGCGGTGCTCCGACATCAGTTGATCGTTTTGCGGCGCAAGGTGCGCGGCCGGGTCCGGCTCACGAACAACGACCGCTGGTTCTTGATCCAGTTGTATCGATGGTTTCCGTCGATTTTACAGGTCGTCAGGATAGTCCAACCTGAAACACTCGTGAGGTGGCACCGTGCCGGTTTTCGCTGCTACTGGCGTTGGAAATCGCGCTCCCGGGGAGGGCGACCGCAGATCGAGACGGATCTGCGCGCGCTGATCCGGCAGATGAGCATGGAGAATCCGCTTTGGGGGGCGCCGCGCATCCACGGCGAACTGCTGTGTGTGCTGAAAACTAGATTCTGCAATAATGGTGATGAAGGCCACCGAAGATGGGTGCAGATATGATGCCGCCCAGGTGCTGAATGGCGCGATGGATCGGCGCATCCTTGTTGAGAGACCGATGAGTCTTCAACTCATTATAGTAGGATAGTAGGCGGCATAATTCGTTAGAATTCGTCGCAAGTGCGCCTCGCCCAATACGATCAACTGATGCCGGAGCGCCGCGTTCTCGGCTTCAAGTCGGCTCTTCGACTTGAAGGGCGAGGCCAAGGCGGCCAGAAAGATACTAAGCAGCGCGCGCTGATGTTAGGCGATTCTGTCAGTTCATCAATACGGATGAAGTTTTTGGTGCACACACGTGCGCGAAGTGGCTCAATCTTTTCTGAACTGCGCCACCACTCGCTCGGCCAGGATCGGCACGCAGTATTTGGCGAAGAACGCCTGGTGCTCGGGCGATTCGGCATATTTGAGATAGTCGGCCCCGGAATCGAAATCCATCATCAGCCCGACGTCATAGTTCGGCGCGAAGCTGTGCTTCTTGACATGGGTCTCGCCGCCGGCGCCCTCGTTGCGGCCAATGTTCCAGGCCTTGATCACGGGCAGGCTTGCCATCAACTTGGGGAACGCCTCGAAATAGGCGGCGATGTCAGCCTCTTTGGCATCGGGCTTGAACTTCAAAATCGCCATGTGACGGAACATACGTAACTCCTTTTACCAAATATCTCTGCTTCGTCATGTCCGTAGGCGCATTATAGCCCGTAGATGCGGCGCGCCGAGCCACCGAGTACCGCTTCGCGTTCGGCTGGCGTCATCTCCGCGACCAGTTCGGTGATCCCGCGCCACACCGCGTCGAACGTGCCGCCGAGCACCACCACCGGCCAGTTGCTGCCCGCCATCACCCGGTCGGGGCCGAACAGGCCGAGCACATGGTCGGCATAGCGGCGGATCTCCTCGGTCGACCATTGCCACTTCATCACCAGCGCCAGCCCGGCCGAGAGCTTGACTGACATGTTGCGCAGTTCGGCCGCACGCGCGATCTGCGTCGCCCATGGTTCCCAGCCGTTTTCCGCTACCGGCGGATTGCCCATGTGGTTGAGCACGACCTTCAATTCCGGCATCGCGCGAGTCACGGTCAGCACCGATTCGAACTGCTGGTCATTCACCGGAATCGCCTCGAACACCAGATTGGCCTTGGCCAGCAAACCGAGCGACTCGCGCATCGCAGGCTGCAGCAGCCAATCGGGGGCGGGCTCGTAGGCGATCAGATGGCGGATACCGACCAGCTTGCCATGCGGTTTTATACTTGCAAGCGCTCCCGCGCACGCGGCCGGATCGGCGAGCGGCACCCAGCCGACAACGCCGGCGATGTAATCGATTGCGCGCGACAGATCGAGATATTCACGCGTTTCGTCGAGATCGTTGAGCGACTGCACCAGGATGGTGCCGTCGACGCCGGCCTGCGTCAGTTGCGGGCGCAGATCCTCGGGCGTGAAGTCGCGATTAAGGCGCGTACCGACCAGCGGCGGGAATTTGTGTGCGCGCTTGCCAAACGTCCAGAAGTGCTGGTGGCAATCGATAACAGACATATCGTCACCTTGGAAATGAGAGGAACACGCAATCGAACGCTACTTCATCTGTGGCAGCCAAACCGTCTCGGCCGCGTCGGTATTCGGCACGCCGATATAACAGAAGATCAAGGATGCTTCTTCGGTCTCCGAGGCATTGGAGATGACGTGGATGGCGCCGGACGGCACGTAGACAAAGTCGCCGCCCTCCAGGATCACCTCGGTGCGGTCGCTGCCGTCGCTTTTCGCGTACCAGCATTTAATCTTGCCGTAGAGGATGTACCAGCAGACGTCGTTCTTGGCGTGGTAATGCGTCGGATTCGGCCCCGCGCCCGGCACCAGGATGGTGCGGCCCATAGTGGCATTTGCGACGTCGCCGACAGTCTTGTCGCTGATGCCGAAGCCGATGCGCAGCGGGGGCTCATAGCTGGTGTCGGTGCCGATCTGCTTTTGCCGGACGACGGTCAGCATTTGTTTTTCGAACGGATGCATCTTGGGATTTCCTCTTTTCGCTTTCTCAAAATCGCAGGAACATGGCGGGCGAAGTCAACGGCCGCTCCATTGCGGCGTGCGCTTTTCAACGAAGGCCTTGACGCCGGCGCGGAAGTCCTCGCTGCCGTAGCAGGCGCGCACCAGATCGTCGCCGTCCGGCAGGCCGGCCTGCAGCAGCCGGCGCATAGCTTCCTTGGTGACCCGTATGGTGACCGGGGCGTTGCCCTTCAGCCGCTCGCAGATCTCGGTGATGCGCTGGTCAAGCACGGTGGGTTCGATGACCTCCATCAGAAATCCGGCTGCCAGCGCCTCGCTGGCCGGCAGATTCTCCGCCATCAGCAGCATGTGCTTGGCGCGCGCCAACCCTAGCGCCACGATCAGCCGCGCATAGTTGGCGACGGACAGGCAATTGCCCAGCGTGCGCGCGATCGGCACGCCGAATTTCGAGCCGGTGGTGGCGATGCGCAGATCGCAGCAGGCGGCAATCGCCAGGCCGCCGCCAATCGCCCAGCCTTCGACGACGGCGAGTGTCGGCATCGGCAGCGCTTCGAGCGCGCTGAGATAGCCTTCCATCTTTGCCTCGTAGGCAACGCCTTGCTCAGCCGAAGTGAATTCCTGGAACTGGGCGATGTCGGTGCCGGCAATAAACGCCTTGCCGCCGACGCCGCGCAGAACCGCCACCCGAACGCCGGCATCGCTGCGCAGCTGCGCGCACGCCGTTGCCAGCCCCTCATACATTCGCCAGGTCATGGCGTTACGCGCCTGCGGCCGGTCGAACAGAATTGTCGCTACCGCGCCATCGCGCACCAGACGCACTTCACCGTCGCTCATTGGCTTGACGCTCCACCTGTGACTCTCCGGAGTATTATAAGGGCGCCATCGCTCGCCGTCACTTGAACGGTTCGATCCGCGCGATCCATGCCACGCTCGACAGCGCGCGCAGGTTGTTGGGGCTGACATGGCGCAGGCGCAGCCTGTTGAGCGCCCCGTCGCGTCCCGCGAACGTGCCGTACTCCGCCACCCGCTCGTTGTGGAAGCGGTCCGGCATGAAATCGAGCACGACGATGACATTGCTCGGGCCGGTGGCATTGCGCAGCGACGGATCGAGCCGGCCCGAGGCGGTCGCCATGCCATAGATGCTCTGGCCGAACAGGATCGCGACCAGCAGCACGGCACCGGCGATGAAGCGGCGGCCATCGGGAGTGGCCCACAGATGGCGGCGGGCGGGCGGCATGGCGGTTTTCGTCTGGGTCATCGCTCAGCGCTCCTTCTCGGCGTCGACGACCAGCCCCCAGCGCTGCACCGTGCGCCGCTCGATCGGCAGCAACAGCCAGCGGTCCATGGCGATGGCGATGGCGCCGATGATGAGGCAGCCGGCGACAATGATGTCGGAGCGGTGATATTCGGCGGCGTCGAAGATCATGGTGCCGAGGCCGGAAGCGGCGCCGACCAGTTCGGCTGCGATCAACGCGCGCCAGCCGAAGCCGAGACCGGTACGGATGCCGGTCAGAATGTAGGGCAGCGCGCCGGGCAGCGTGACGCTGCGCAGCGTCTGCCACCGGCTGCCGCCGAGGGCGCGCACGCCTTGCTCGTAGACTTCTGGCACCAGTTGCACGCCGAGCGCGGCGTTTTGAAACACGATAAAGAACACCGTATTCCAGATCAGGAATACGGCGAGCGCGGTGCCAATACCCAGCCACGTGATCATTAGCGGCAGCCAGACAATGCCGGAAATCGCGTTGAAAAACACCACCACCGGATTAAGGGTCTCGGCTATCTTGCGGTTGAGGCCGACGATGAATCCGCCGATCACGCCGGTTACGATGCCGAGGATGCTGCCGAGCAGCAACCGGTACAGGCTCGCAATCACATTGGTGGTGAGCTGACCGGACACCGCGAGTTCGTGGATCGACGAGATCACGTCGGTGACCGGCGGCAGCGTTTCCTTGGACGGATGCAAAATTCCCGTCGCCATGACCCAAATCAGCAGCACAATCAGGAACGGCGCCGCCGGAACCAGCATCCAGGTCAGCCGATCAAGCACGCGGCGGGTGCCATGGGTGATATTGTTGATGGCCGGAGCTTGCACGCTCATTTGCGCAGCACTCCCCAACGCGCCACGGTCAGGTTCTCGATCGGCTGCACCAGCAAGCGGTCAATCAGCACATAGAGCGTACCGATGATAATCATGCCGCCGATGATGCGGTCGATCTGTCCGGAAGTACGCGCGCCGAAAATCAGATCACCAAGCCCGCCTTGACGGACAAGCATCTCCGCGGCGATCAGCGCCCGCCAGCCATAGCCCATGCCAAGCCGCAGCCCGACCACGATGCTGGGCAGCGCGCCGGGCAGATAGACGTCGGTGATCAGCCGCAACCGTCTGGCGCCGAGCGAGCGCAGCGCCAGCGCATAATGTTCCGGGATGGCGCGGGCGCCGACCATGGTGTTGAAGATGATCGGTACGATCAGCGTGTAGATCACCACCGCCAGGGTCGTGGTGTGGGTAAAGCCGAACCAAATGATGATCAGCGGCAGCCAGGCGATTCCTGACACGCCCTGCAGGAAGCGCAGAAAGCCCTCAAGCGACCGCGCCGCGTAGCGGTTGGCGCCGACGGCAAAACCGATCGGCACGCCGAGCAGGATCGAGACCACCGTGGCGATCCCGATCATCTTCAGGCTGGTGCTGACATATTCGGCGAGCACGCCATGGGTGATCAGTAGCACCACGGTGTCGAACACGCGCTTGGGCGATACCAGCACCCGGTCGGCGAAATTTCCGGTCGCCTGGATCGTCCACCAGATCGCGATCAACACCACGAATGGGAACAGGATCTTCACGCCGCGCAACTGGCGGACAGCGGCGGCTAGCCCGGCTTGGACCGGCAGCGGCCGGGCGGCGAGCGCGTGCGGTGCGCTCGCCAAATTCATGCGCTGGCTCCGACGGCCGCCCTGGCCTCCTCGGCCGTAGTCAGGCCGCGTTCGGCGCGCACTAGCTTGAGCACGCGTTCGGCGATGCCCTGCATTTCGGCGTCGGTGGTGAAACTCTCCCAGTCGCGACCACCGGCGGCGCGGCGGGGCACGTCGATCACAGCCTTGATGGTGCCTGGCCGGCGCGTCATCACCAGCACGCGATCGCCGAGGAACACCGCTTCGTCGACGGAATGGGTAATGAAGAACACAGTCTTGCGCGTCGCCACGCACAACCGGCCGAGTTCCTCCTGCAGCGTCAGGCGGGTCATGGCATCGACCGCCGCGAACGGCTCGTCCATCAGGATCACGTCTGGGTCGGCGGCCCAGGTGCGGGCGACGGCGACGCGCTGGCGCATGCCGCCGGACAATTCATGCGGATAACGGTCCTCAAAGCCGCCGAGACCGATCAAATCGATCAGCCGCGCCACCTTTTCCTCGCGCTCGGCCTTCGGCGCGCCAGCGATTTCGAGGCCGTGGCCGATATTCTTGCGCACGGTGCGCCAGGGTAGAATCGCCAGTTCCTGGAATACGATGCCGCGCTCGCGGCCCGGCTCAGTCACCAGCTTGCCGTCGCAGTGGATAGTGCCTTCGGTCGGGCGGAAGAAACCGGCCATTGCCTTGAGCAGCGTGGTCTTACCGCAGCCGCTTGGGCCGACCAGTGTAACGAACTCGCCGGCACCGATCTTAAGGTCGATCATGCCGGTCGCCTGCACCGGCCCGTCTTCGGTGTCGAAGAAATGCCGAAAGCCGGAAACGACGATCTTGTCGGCGGAAGCAGGGGCGGCCATCGTGCTCACTCGATTGGCTGGTAAAGCGAGAACGCCGGCAGCCTTGTTGCAGACCGCCAGCGCCTTATGTCCTCGCCCGCGATCAGTGGACCAACTGGCCCTTGCAGTCAGCCAATTTGGTAGGCAGCTTCGGCAAATCGGCGAACAGCTCAGGGTGCTTCTGCTGCACGCGGTTGAGCACGGTCATGTCGATGAAGTCGGCCGGCACGAACGGCTTGTCCTGCTTGATCAGGCCATCCTTGATCATCTGGTTGCCGGCGGCGACAGTGCCCTCGATGGTGCAGACTGACATGCGCGGATCCCAGTGCAGCGTCTTGAAGCCTTCGACCGCGTCCTCGATGTTCATCCCGTCGATGTAGCGGGTGTCGATCTCGGCGGCCTTGCGCGGATTCTGGCGGATGAACTGCGCAGCTTGCACGACACCGACTGAGAACTTCTCAAGCAGATCGTAATTGTTTTTGATCCAGTCCTGGTTGGCGACGACGCCGATGACGTCGGAGACGAGGCCTTCTTCGGATCGGCTCATGATGACCGCGTTAGAACCGAGCTCGCGGATCGCTTGGGCCGAATAGGGCTCCCACGGAACTACGGCGTCCACCACGCCCTGCGTAATCGAAATCGGCATGTCGGCGACCGGCAGATTGATCAAAGTCGACTTGGTGACGTCGAGTTTGTTCTTCTTGAACCATTGCCGCAGGTAGACGTCGTTGGTGCTGCCGCGCAGATAGCCGATCTTTTTGCCTTCCATGCTTTTCGGATTGGCGGCGTCGATGCCGCGATCCTTGCGGCCAATGATGGCGCGGCCACCGAGAGCAACATACTCGGCTGCATTAAAATAAGGCATCACGCCGGTGAGCATGTTGCCGCCGGCGCGGGCCGACGCGATTGTGGTCGACAATGCGGCGTGGCCGAACTGCGCCTCGCCGGCCTGCAGCGCCTTGGTGACCTGGCTGCCGCTCGCCGTCAGCTTGATCTTCACGTTGAGGCCCTGCTTTTCCCAATAGCCGTTCTCGACGGCGACAAAGGCGGGCGTGCTGAACAGGTTGTTGACGACGATAAAGTTGACTTCCTTCATCTGCGCAGCGGCCGGCGCGGCGAAGGCCGCGAACCCGAGCAAGACCCCGGCGGCGGTCGCGACGATCTGCCGATATGAGACGTTGGTGGTTCGGCGCATGAATTCCTCCCGATATCGTTTTCCGACCGCCGGCTTCTTTTTCATGGCCCGTTGGCGGTGCAGCCTGGCGTTATCAAATTCGGTCCCACCAGCCCCGTCAAGCGCGCATTGCGGGAACCTCGCCTCGGAAACAGGCAGGTGACACCTCGCCGCAGGCAGGCGGTTCGGTATGGCGAAAACTTGTCACGCTTTTGGGCTGCCTAATCCAGCGGCAAAGCCCGCGCGTTCGCGCAATGCGCCGACCATCAGCGACAGATCGTTGCCGACCAGCATCAGCCGAATACCCATGCCAGCATAGAGTCGCAGCCAATCGTCGCGATAGGCACCACCGACCGCGGGCACCTTGCTGTGACGTCGGCAGGCCTCGATCATGCGCCGCACCGCATCCTGCACCGTCGGGTGGCCGAGTTCCCCTGGCACGCCGAGCGACACCGACAAATCGCTGGTGCCGACTTGCAGCGCGTCGAGGCCTGGCACCGCGGCAATGGCGTCGATCCGCTCGATCGCCTCCCTGGTTTCGACGATGCCGACCACGAAGGTCAGCGCCTCGGCTTGCGCCATTTGCTCACGCGCCGGCAACGCCCGGTAGCCGAATTGCGGCAGCATGCCGGACAGCGAGCGCAAACCGGCAGGCGGATAACGCGCGGCATCGACGGCGCGCTTGGCATCGGTCGCCGAATCGATATGCGGCACGACAATGCCGACGGCGCCGCCATCGAGCGCGCGTCCGATCCAGCTAGGCGCGTTCTCGGGCACCCGTACGAACGGTGTGATGCCGGCGTCGAGCGCCGCGACGCATATCTGGCTGGCGACATCGAGGCCGGTCGGCCCGTGCTCAAGATCGACGAATAGCCAGTGATAGCCACAGCTCGCGGCGATGCGCGCGATCGATGCGGTGCGCGAATGCACGACCACGAGGCCGGCGGCAAGTTCACCGGCGGCGAGCCGGTCGCGAAAGCCGGTCGCGCTCATAATGCCCCTCCCCGCCGCCGCACCTCGTTGATCACCACGCTGTTGTCGAGATCGCCCTCGCCATGCGCCACACACGATTCCAGCACATCGACGTGGACTTCCAGCATCGACAGCCTCTGCCCGACCGCCTTACCCTGATCGAGCATGAGATGCGCGTCCTTCAAAGTCTGCTTGGCGCGACCTTCGGGCGCGAAGTCGCCGCGCACCATTTTTGGCCCCTTGGTTTCCATCACCTGCGAATAGGAGGCTGAACCCTGCGCTACCGGCAGAAACGCCGCCGGATCGAGCCCAAGCCGTTCGGCGAATACTAGGCCCTCGGCCAGCGCCAGTCGATTGAGACCGAGGATAAGATTGACCGCGAGCTTGGCGCGCCCGCCGTCGCCGATCTTGCCGACGTGAAAACGGCGCGTGAGCAGCGCATCAAGCACCGGCTTTACCTCCGTTGCGATCCGCGGATCACCGCCGATCAGCCCAACGCCGTCGCCTTGGCGCACCTGTTCGCTGGTGCCGGACACCGGCAAATCGAGAAATCGCAGTCCGCGCGAGGTGACCCGCGCGCCCAGCGCCGATATTCGGTCCGGATCGCAGGTGCTCATGCACATCACGATCCGCCGCGAATTATCGCCGAGCGCGGGCAAGAGATGGTTCTCCACCACGTCCTCGACCTGATCGGTGTTGAACACGGCCAGCAGCACACAGCGCGCCAGCCGCGCCAGTTCGGCGATCGAGGCCACCGAACGGCCGCCGATGGCGTCGAGCCGCGCCCGGCGAACCGGGTCGATGTCGTAGCCGATCACCGGAATGCCAGCGTCGAGCAGCCGCTTGGCGTAGACCTCGCCCATCAGGCCGAGGCCAATGATGGCGACGGAGTTTGCTTCGGTCATGGCCTTTACTCGAGCGCCACGGTGTTGAGCGAATCGCGCAAGGGCTTCAGCATCGGCACACCATGCGCAAACTGGTCCTGATGCTTATAATGGCTCTGCTCCCCCGGCGGCAACAAAGGCGCGTGTGATGAACGCGCGCAGGGGGGCCACTTGAACGCGCGGAGGCGCCTCGTTCGCGGTGGTCATGAGTCGTTTCATCCTGTCGAATTTCAATCGAGGCACGAGAAATATTTTGCCGGCTCGCTTTGATCGTCCTTTTGCTTTGCGCATCAAACATGGAATATGCGGCAAACGCCAGAGTAGGACGCATCGATGATCAATGCCGCCATTATCGGCCTCGGACGCTGGGGAAAATCGCTGGTTGGCGCCGTGCAGAACAGCCAGCGGCTGCGCTTTGTGCATGGCGTCAGCCAGGAGCCCGACGAGGTTCGCGAATTCGCCGAGCGGCACGGATTTCGCCTATCGACGGATCTCAAGGACGCGCTCGCGGACCCGGAAGTCCAAGCCGTGTTCCTGGCAACGCCGCATTCGCTGCATGTCGAACAGGTGCGGACCGTTGCCGCCACCGGACGCGCGGTGTGGTGCGAGAAGCCGCTGGCACTGACCCGCGCCGAGGCGGCGCGTGCCGTCGATGCCTGCCGCGCGGCCGGCGTGGTGCTCGCGAGCGGCAACAACAAACGCTGCTTTGCCTCGATGCAAGAGCTGAAGCGCGTGGTTTCAACCGGCGAGATTGGCGAGGTGATGCATATCGAGGGCCATTTCAGCAATGAGCACTCGACTCGCGTCTCTGGCGGCTGGCGGGACGATCCGCGCGAATCGCCAGGTGCCGGCATGACCGGCGCCGGACTGCATGTGCTCGACGCACTGATCAATCTCGGCGGCCCGTTGAAGCGGGTCGATGCGCGGCTGTCGAGCAAAAAGGCGCCGCCCGATCCGCGCGACGTGGTGGCGGGCCTTGTCGATTTTTCCAGCGGCGCCACCGGCATGCTGGCGACGGTGCGGGCGGCCCCGATGTATTGGCGTTTCGCCGTGTTCGGCAGCAACGGCTACGCCGAGGCGCGCGACGAGGACACGCTGACGGTTGCGAAAATCGGCGGCCAGGCGGTGACGCAAACTTTTCCGCATGTCGACTCGCTGTGCGTGCTGGTGGAATCGTTCGCCGACGCAATCGAAGGCCGCGCACCGTTTCTGGTCCCAACCAGCCAGATGCTGGATTTGATCGCCGGGTTCGAGGCGGTTATCGCCTCAATTGAAACCGGGAAACCGGTGAAGATCGTCACCTGACGTCGTTGTTGTTTTTGCCCACCAGAGCGTTGTCAGGAGAAATCGCCTGTCCCTACTCAAAACTCTGAATGCCGGAAAAACTCCAGGGTTTCTTTGGCTTTCGGAGTTTTGAGTCGGGACAACACGGAGAATGTTGGAATACAGCTCCACTCCCTCCCCCAATCGGTTGTAGGAATACGCCAGAAGTTCCTGGCGAGGCCTCGTTCTTGTATTGTTCGCTGCACTTTTTTCGTGCAAAATTTACGGCTTTCCGATTTGCGGTTGCGGTGAACTCGGTAGATCAAGTGGGGTGCGATGGTGATTCGACGTCTAGTAAGACTTTTTGGCCGCCGGCAGCCCACGAGGGGCGCAACCGGAGCTGAGCCCGTTCGGGCGCCATCCGTAGCGCAGCCTGTGCGAGCCGCATCCGTCGCGCTTATCACGTGGGAGTCTGAGTTACGGGCTATCGCCGCAGAAGCCGCTGCCTGGAGTGTCGAGACAGGCGGCGACTTGTTCGGCCGCTGGCAGGCGACACCAACGGTTTTCCTTGCGACAAAGGCTGGGCCAAATGCCCAGCGCAACAACGCGCACTTCCGACTGGACGTCGATTATCTGAGAAAGCTGAGCGAGCCACTCGCTTCGCAGTGGGCGCTCCGATACTTCGGCGATTGGCACTCTCATCATCGCCTTGGTCTGTCTGCACCGAGTAGTGGCGATCGCAGGCGCATTCGACAAGTCGGCAGCCGCAATCAGTTCCCGGCGATGGCCGAAATCATCGTGACCACCGAAGGGTCGCAGCACGAGCCGATGGTTCGCATTCATCCTTGGCTGTACGAGCTCTCCGTGCGCAGCGCGGAACCCGTGGCACTCGGCGTAAAGGTTCTCCCTGGGATTAGCCCGATCCGACACGCGCTCCTCGCGCGGTCAGAATTTCCCGAGCAAGAATTGCGCGCCTGGGAATCCGTGCCGCTTGAGCGCGTTCGCGTCGGCGGTGATCGCGATCCGCCATCACTCCAAGCGCAGCCTGACGTGGACGCGACCACCCGAGACCGAACCCTTTCGCATCTCACCGAAGCTTTGAAGCAGGCGAGCGGGAGCCCGATCGAGCAACACTCCACCGCGTTCGGATACATCGTCGTTGCCAAGCTCCAGGAGCCCCACCATCTAGCGTTCGCCATCGATGGAAAATGGCCCATGAACGTGCTGGAGGTTCACCGTCTGAATCGGGATGCCGGCACCACCGAGCCAATCAACACCCAGGATGGGCTCGCAGCGCCCAACATTGCAGCCATCGTCGATGTTTTCCGAGCCGCGAAGGCTGGGGGAGTTGTTTGATGTGGACGACCGCTCAACGTGACCGGCTTGGCATTGAGCATCAAATCCTCCAGCGCGAAGGGTTTTCGCAATTCAGCGTCTGGTACGAACGAAAGGACGACACATATTATGCGTCGGGCGTCGCGACCTCAAATTCGGGCCGGCGCTACAGCCTCTACATCCCCATTCCGTCTGGTTACCCGACGCAGCGGCCGCCTCTCTACATCACCGATCCGTGCCCGCTGTACACGGCCGACGGAAAAACCATATCGTCGCTCGGGATATCGCATTCAATGCACACGCTCAGCCCGTTGGGCGACATGGTTCAGATTTGCCATTGGCGAGACAACCGATGGCACTCGGGCATCGTGCTGCAGAAAGTGTTTCTGAAGGCCCACCTTTGGATCGAGGCTTACGAACAGCACCTCGCCACGGGCCGCCCGCTCGCTGAGTTCGTTCGCACAATGGCAGAAGTCGCATGAGTACTAATGACCCAGTTCAACGGCAAATGATCCGCGAGGCGATGCAAGCCATCGCCGAGCGCAAGCCTGGCCGCTCGAAGCTTGTCTACGACAAGACGAAGCGGACTATCGTGGCCGTAGCGGAAGGCTCGCAAACACCGCAGGCCCTGAACATTACGGCGGACGACGCCGACATGTTCGGGGTCATTACGCTTTCGTCCGATTGGCTTCGGAAGAATTGGCCCCAACTGAAGAGCCAAGGAGCTCTGCCGCTCACGTTTAGTTCCTGGGACGACGGCGACGCACTCACGCAATTGGAGCTTTGCATTCAGCCGAGCGCTGCAACAGCCCGCGGCACCCTTTCGCTGGACCGGGACACTAAGTCCGGCTCATCTGGCACGGTCATCGTGCTGCAGAAGATCCAGGGCGGCGCTTCGAATCTCGATCGATTTCTTGCGCCCGACGGCGAACTATATCGAGCCACGGTTTCGGTCGAGGCTGGACAGGCTACCCCATCGGCCGACGTCGTCTTTGCCGACGTTGAACCGCAACTCGAGTTGCGGCGGGCCGGAATTCTCGAGTCGACCAAACTCAAAGATAAAACGGTCCTATGCATCGGCCTTGGCACCGGCGGGGCGCATATAGCGGTGGAACTCGCAAAATGCGGCGTCGGCCGGTTTCTCCTGGTGGACCGAGACCGGCTTTCGGTCGGGAACGTCGTGCGCCACCCCGGCGGCATCTCGCAAGTGGGTCGCTCCAAGGTGAACGTGGTACGCGACCTCATCCTGGAGAAAAATCCGGGCGCCCAGGTCGAGGTACGCGCGATCGAGCTCGAATATGGCAACAAGGATGCTATTGGTGATCTTGTTCGCGCCTCAGACCTTGTTGTTTGCGGCACGGACAATCGGCCCAGCAAACTGCTGATTAACGAGCTGTGCGTAGCTGCGAACGTCCCGGCGCTATACGGCGGCGCTTTTCGCCGTGCTTACGGCGGGCAAATCCTGCGGGTCAGGCCCAAACAATCGCCTTGTCATCAATGCTTCGTCGCCGCCATGCCTGACGAGGCGGCCGACGTCGAGGTGTCGTCGGAGTCCGATGCGAGCGAAATCGCCTATTCGGACAGGCCCGTCGCGGTAGAGCCCGGCTTGTCGCTCGATGTTCTACCCATCGCCAACATGATTGCAAAGATTGCGTTGGTCGAACTCGTTGCCGACAAATCGTCCACTCTGAACACCCTGCGCAAGGATTTCGATGCGCCCTGGTATCTCTGGCTTAATCGTCCAGAGCCCGGCACCCAGTACGCCAGTCTGCCGCCGCTGAGTGAGAGCAGCGATGAAATGACCATCAACCGCTGGTACGGAATTTACTTCGATCGCGACGCGGCGTGCCCCGTGTGCGGCGACTTCGTTAGCATCCTGGCTTCGTCCTACGGGCTCGATCCGGCGCTCCTGCCAGCTCTTCCCGCGAAGGAGTAGCGCAACTTGGAACTCCCCGGCGATTTCAGCAGTTATGTTAGCTCGCTTGAGCCGGACGACGATGCCGTTGCCGCCGCCAAAGCTGCGCACGAAAAGGTGCGCGACCGGCTCAAAAATGACGAAGATACGAAGGACGCGCACAAGGACACGTTTCTTTCGGGCTCCTACGCCAGACATACGGCGATCCACGACATCAACGATGTCGATGTAATCTGCGTAATGGACATCAACCACACGATTACCGAGCCGGAAGTCGTGCTTCATTGGCTTCAGGGTGTACTTTCCAAGTACTATAAAGAAACGCGGCTCCAGGGACGGTCGATAGGTGCGAGCGCGGCGAAAGGTGTCTGGCTCGATATTGTGCCATCTACGCCAATATCTGCCGACGATGGACCGCTTTGGATTCCCGACAGGGATGTCCGCGCGTGGGTGCAAACGCACCCCAAGGGCCAGATTGCCGCCGCCATCAGTAAGAACAAGACGACGGACGGCCTTTATGTCCACACGGTGAAACTGATTAAGGCATGGCGCGACCGCCTGCCTACAGATAAGAGTAAGCCGAAATCGTATATCCTCGAAACTCTAGTCCATCAGACCATTGGCCTGCCCACCTCGCATGCCGGGGCCATGGTGAATGTGCTGGAAAGTATCAATAACAACTACGGTTTTTATCGCGGCTCAGGCAGCGTGCCGCAGATTTCAGATCCCGGCTATGCGTCGGTCAACGTTGCTAAACACTGGACGGCGGAGGAGTTCGACGCGTTCTTGGAGCAGGTGAAGTCAGCCGCCGCGACCGCGCGAAGCGCGTTCAACTCAAATGACGAAGCGGATAGCCGGCGACTCTGGCGCAAACTCTTCGGCTCTGAATTTGGCAAGTAGGCATCGTCGCATGACTAAGCCACCCTCCAGTACCCCCAACACCAGTTCACTGCTTTCGCCGGCGGCGATGGGCGGGATCGTTGCGACGAAGGGCTTTGACTTCCAGACGCGATATGCGGTGTGCCACCTGCCGCTCTGGCTCAAAGATGACGCGTTCCATCAGATATTCTCCGAAGGTACGGGCGATATTGACGTTCGCTATCTCGACAACGGGAAATCGACGCGTATTCACATTCAGACGAAGGACCACGAGGTAACACCGAGCGAGTTCACCGAGGTGATCGAGGCTTTCCGAGCATTCGATTCGGGCCTTCCAAATGTCTACCAGCGCTTCACCTTGGCGAGTCCGTCGCTTTCAGCTCAGCTCAGGTCCATCGAAAGTGGTCTTGCGAGACTCCGCAATGCAAAGCCGTTCTACGACGATAGTCCGTCGGCGCTTTCGGCCACCAAAGACGAAGTCGATGCGCGCATGCGCAGGCAGGGCCTGACCGATGACCAAATTCAATTCATCCACGACAAGGTTTTCATAGAAATTGGCCATAGCGATCTCGCCCACGATGACCGTGCCCTTGACTTGTTCATTGCGCGACTCCTCAGTCACCCCGAATTTGCTGGCAAGCTCAGGGCGATGGTTCAGCCTGCGTTTTCTGAGGTTATGAGGATGATCAGCGCCAACAAGGGCGCGGTTCTGGATAGGGCGGCGATCGAGGCAGTTCTGCGGTCGTCCGTATTGGCTGACTTGTCGCAAGAGAAGAGCCTTACCGTTTGGATTCACAACTGGACGAAGGAGGCGTTCGAGCCTACGGCGGATTTCGAACTGGATTGGTCGCCAAAATTCGACCGAGCATCGCGCAGAGTTCCGTCCGAGCAGGTTTGGAACGGCGAGCTGGTTGCCCAGCTCGACAATCTTCGCAAGGAAATCATGACGACGGGTTCAGCGCGCACGATCCGCCTGCGCGGCAAGTGTGCGTTGTCTACTGGGGTCGCAATAGGTGCGACGTTTCCGGCCGTCGGAGGCTGGACATTTGAAATTCCGCAGCCGCCGTCCAAAGAACATTGGCGGTCTGATGCAACGCCGACACCCGGTTACAATCTGCAAGTCGAAATAATTGAAGGTGACCCAAAGGGCGGCGATCTTGTTCTCGGGCTGAATATTCGCGGCGATGGCAAGCAAGACATCATACGTTACATCGAGGCTACGGGCACGCCGCCTAGTGCCTTCGTCTTCATGTCGCCGCCTACCCAGGGTGCCCAGTCCATCAGGGGGGCTGAAGATGCCTGCGCGATGGCGCGGGCCGTCAGAGACCGGCTTGGAGAAATTTTGAAATCTCGGCAACTACGTAAGACGAGACTATTCGTGTATGGCCCATTTGCGCTGTCGGTTTTCTTGGGCCAGCAGCTAACGTCTCTCGGACAGGTTCTATTATTTGAATACCAAGACCCCGGCTATGTCCCTAGCTGCACGCTGCGGACTTAGCACTTCAGGTCTCCGTAAAGTAGTCGGCCTCGGCACGCCCGCCTTGGTGGCGATCGGCCGCCCCGCCAGTCAGCGCACGACGCGCTCGATAGGGCGGGCTACACTGTCTGGCGCGACTGACGAGGAAAGATGACATTCCTTGCCAGTTCAGTAGCGCATTCAAAATATTCCAGAATGGACGTTGTGCGTTCACTGCCCTGGCCAAACGCGCATAAATACATATCGTTGAATTATTTTCAGGCTACATTGCCTCAACGGTTGCTTGTTAGGTTATTTTTCTCAAGAGTGCTCGCAAGAGTCTGACTGGATCGACGCCAATTGCTTGCATAACGGTAATAAATTCGATGACATCGAGTCGCCGTTCGCCGCCCTCATATTTGGCAACGAAAGATTGATGCCTTTTTAGGCGCTTGGCGAGCTTCTCTTGCGTCAGCCCGGCCTTCTTGCGAGCCGCGATAACGAGCTCGCAAAAAGCATCCTGCTCAGGGGTGTGTATCGTCTTGCCGCGCAATGCTATCAGCGCGGTAGGTTGATCCTGATCTAGGATTATCCCAAAATGGGATTATTATTGGGAATATCGCCTGACTTCGGCATTTCCGGACTGGACTTCTGGCCCTAGTGAAGCGAAGTTATGGGAGGTTTTGAGGAAGGAATACAATGCAGCCGGTCTCCTGCGCAACGATGCGCTACATCAAGCTCGGAGATTCTGGTCGGTGGGCGGATATTTCGCTCGATCGCGGCGAATTGCATTTCGGACACGGACGGGTGCCACATGAAATAGCGTTGTCAGGTGATCGCGATGCTATCAAGCGTTATCTATTCGAGAAAGGGACCGGCAAACGCGCAATTGAGGACGCGCGCGAAGTCAGCGACTTTTACAATCTCGGCGCCGACTGTCTTTGGATAACATTCGCTCGGGGATGCCTGTGGTGGACCTTTGCTGCACCGGAAGTAATGTGGCTCGGCCTGTCAGCTGACAAAGCCCACGGAGAGCGGATGCGAAAGTGCATCGACGGCTGGAAGAACACCGATGTCAACGGAAAGGAACTCAAGACGGTCAATCTCAGCACGAAGCTGACACGGCTTGCAGCTTATCAACGCACAATCTGCGCCGTGGAGCAGGGCGAATATCTCCTCCGTCGCATCAATGGCATGGAGGAACCGATCGTTGCTGAAGCCAATAAGGCGCGCGAGGCTTTGATCGATGTGACCGCCAAGGCGATCGCTACACTGCATTGGGCAGATTTCGAAACGCTTGTTGACATAATCTTTGCCAGGAGCGGCTGGTATCGTGCGTCCGCTATCGGCGGGACGCAGGCAACGATAGACCTCGCGCTCGAGCAACCCACAACTGGCGAACAAGCTGCCGTTCAGGTTAAATCCAAGGCGACGCAAGCGGTGCTTGATCGCTTCCTCGACGAAATCGATAAATCAGGGTCGTACCACCGTGTGTTTTTTGTGTGCCATAGTCCAAAGGGGACTTTGACGGTCCCCGAGGGACGCGACAACGTTCACATCTGGTCTGGACGCGACCTTGCTGCCACCGTCGCCAAGGTTGGCCTTCACGACTGGGTCTTTGAAAAGGTAGCCTAGTTAGTGGATGCCGGTGGTTTCTAGATCAATTATGCGATTAGTCATTGCAGGGTTTAGAAGTTATCCTTGAGGTCGGCAGCAACGAAGTTGTGCTCGTCGGAGTTGGCCTGCAATCTAGCGGATGAATAATGTCAACTCCAATCACGGCGGCCATGCTTTACGACTTAGTGCAGTGCCCGCACAGGGTCACCATGGACCTGTTTGCCGATCAAGCATTTAAGGACAATGTAAGTCCTTTTGTGCAGTTGCTCTGGGAAAAGGGCTCACTGTATGAAAAAGAAGTCATCAGTACACTATCATTGCCGTTCATCGATTTATCGCGCTACGCGGGCGATGAAAAAGAACAACAAACCCTTGCGGCCATGGATCGCGCCGAGCCACTAATCTACAGCGCTCGCATTCGTGCCGGTGATCTTCTCGGCGATCCCGATCTCCTCCGCCTTGAGAACGGTGGGTATGTTGCGGGTGATATCAAGTCAGGCGCCGGTGAGGAAGGAGGATCGGACGACGAAGAGCGCAAGCCAAAAATCCATTATGCCGTCCAGCTCGGCGTTTACACGGACATTCTTCAACAACTGGGACGTTCGGCCGGACCCCGCGCCTTTGTCTGGGACATTCACGGCGAAGAGGTAACTTACAAATTTGATGAGCCTTACGGTGTCCGCAATCCGCACACTCTATGGCAGGATTATCAAAAGGCACTGGCTGAAGCTCGAAAGATTGTTGACAAGAGCCAACTATCTTCGCCTGCCTATTCTGGCATCTGCAAGAATTGCGTTTGGTATACGGCCTGTATGAAACAGCTTTCCGATTGCGATGATCTCACCTTGATCCCCGGATTAGGTCGATCAAAACGCGACGTCATGATTAATCAAATCCCAGCGATTGCAGATCTCGCTGCAGTGAATCCTGCAGAGTTCATAAAAGGCAAGAAAACCGTCTTCAGCGGAATTGGGCCAGATACTCTCAAAAAATTTGCTGCGCGTGCGCAATTGATTGCGACAAAAGGTACGGCTTATTTACGAGCACCAGTTATGTTTCCGATTTCTGCCAAGGAATTGTTTTTCGATATCGAAGTCGATCCAATGCGAGATGTTTGCTATCTCCACGGTTTCATAGAGCGCACACATCGTGACAGCGGTACTGAGCAGTTCGTGGGTTTCTTTGCAGATGACCCAACGTCAGAAGCCGAAGAAAAGGCATTTCGAGCGGCGTGGAACTACATGACAGCCGCTCAACCAACGGCAATCTATTATTATTCCAAATATGAGCGGACACTTTACCGAAAGCTCCATAAAAAATATCCAGACGTCTGTTCGGATGAGGACATCGAAGCCCTCTTTTCATCGCCACGCACGATCGACCTATATTTTGATATTGTCCTAAAGGCGACCGAATGGCCCACCCGCGACTATTCCCTCAAAACGCTTGCCAAACACTTGGGATTCGCGTGGCGTGACACCCATCCGTCTGGTGCCGCGTCGATCGAATGGTTTGATCGCTGGGTCACGACACGAGATGCCGAAGTGCGTCAACGCATTCTCGATTACAATGAAGATGACTGCCGGGCAACCCGAGTACTGCTCGATGGCATTCGAGATCTGCCTCATTAAGAAAAGCGCATTTCTTAATAGGTTGACGTTTTGGCTGGCGCTCTTCGGCAAATTCGGTAGTTTCGCTTTTTGGTCGATATTGGGGTAACAGCTGACATGACGAAATTAAGCCAAAATGACGCTCATGTGACCTGAACCGGACATCGTCCTACTTCGCCAGCTTGGCGGATTGCAATAATAATCCAACGCACCTTTACTGATGCTCGGCGGTTTCGATATCGTCTCTCCTGCCTGAGAAATCCGTGCCGCTAAGCATAACATCGTTCCACCGGAGGCCAGCATGAACAAGGCGCTTAATCCCGACATGCCGGGCGCGCGACTGCCGCGAACGATTTGGTACACGCGCTGTCCCGTGCCGACCGCAGCCGGCATCGCGATCCAGAAGGGCTGGCTAAAGGAGACTTTCGCGGCGGAAGGCATCGCAGTGCGTTCGATGCGACATTCGCAGGATCCGAAGACGCGCGAATCCCACTACACTCACACTTTGGATGACTCGTTCCGCCAGGGCGGCAACACGCCGGCCCTATTCGCCCGCTCCGAAGGCAAAGATACCGTCCTGCTCGGACTGCATTGGATTCCCCAGTATCAAGCGATCCTATCACTTCCGGGCTCGGGACTAACTACGGTCAAGCAATTGCGCGGGCGCAAGCTGGCATTGCCGCGCCGAGTCAACGATGCGATCGACTTCTGGCGCGCCACCGCGTTGCAGGGCTATCAGAACGCGTTGCGGCTTGAGGGACTTGATTTGTCAGATGTCGATCTAATCGACCTACCGATCGAACTCAGCTACGTCGATGAGGACGTCGAGATCACCGATGCGCTGACGCCCGCACCGCGCCTAATCAAATTCCAGACCCGCGAGATGACGGCGCTGTTGCGCGGCGAGGTCGATGCGATGTTCGGCTATAGCGTGTGGGGGGCGGCGGTACGCAGCCAGATCAGCGCGGTGGAGATTGTTAATCTGTCGCGCTCGCCCTCGATGGAGATGCAAATCAACAACGGCGCGCCGGAGACCCTGACCGTCAGCGGTCGGCTGTTGCGCGAGCATCCCGGTCTGGTGGAGCGCTACGTGGCGCAGTTGATCCGCGCCGCTCGATGGGCCGCCCAGAACGAGGACGACGCGCGCCGCGCCATCGCCATCGAAACCGGCAGCGCCGAATATTGGCTCGACGAGGGATGCAGGCCAGACGTCGCCAAGCGGCTGTCGTTCTCGCTCGACGACCATCTTGTGAAGGCCCTCGAAGTGCGAAAAAAATTCCTGCTCGAGTTCGGGTTCATGAAACGTGACTTCGACATTCGCGAATGGATGGACCTGCGGCCGCTGCAGAACGCGATAAAAAAGGCCGAAGCCATGCTCAGCGCGTCATGACTTGAGAAACTAGCTCCTGCGGCACG
>Ga0315281_10003737_pt1 | contig 22260 bp, 20 predicted proteins | sample YL17G07_0_MG_FD_204540 | JGI IMG/M metagenome (GOLD analysis project Ga0315281, IMG submission 204540) | Sediment microbial communities from Yellowstone Lake, YNP, Wyoming, USA - YL17G07_0 | ecosystem: Environmental > Aquatic > Freshwater > Lake > Sediment | place: USA: Wyoming | collected... | reverse complement strand
TGCACGTGTCGTGGGAGCTCATCGCTTCATCGAGCAGCTCCCCAGGCAATATGACGCCGAGGTGAAGGAGCGTGGAGCAACGCTCTCCGTCGGACAAAAGCAACTGCTTTCGTTTGCCCGCGCGCTTGCGTTCAACCCGCGAATCCTCATATTGGACGAAGCGACCTCCAGCGTCGACACGGAGACCGAGCTGCTCATTCAAGCCGCCATCAAGAAACTGCTGAAGGGACGCACCTCGATCGTCATCGCACACCGCCTCTCAACAATCCAGAATGCCGACAAGATCATCGTTTTGCATAAGGGTGAGATCCGCGAGATGGGAACGCATCAGGAACTCTTGAGCCGCGACGGCATCTACCGGAAACTCTATCGTTTACAGTACAAGGATCAAGAGGTGAGAACCTAGGATAGATTCCCGAAATCTTGACCTGCCCGCCATGCCTTTTAGCGGGAGATTTCAGAAATCTCACAGAAGAAGCCATGTCTCAAAACAAAGTCATCACAATCGAACGCCACATCATCGAAGGTGAGCGCGCACACCCCGGAGCGACCGGCAACTTCTCCGGACTGTTGCGCGATTTGACCCTCGCGTTTAAGGTGATCTGGCGGGAAGTAAGCAAAGCCGGGCTGGTCAACATTCTGGGCTCGGTTGGACGAGAGAACATCCATGGTGACCAGGTGAAGAAGCTCGACGTGTTTGCCGACGAAACCATCTACAAAGCGATGGACCACGGCGGTCACCTCTGCGTTATGGCGTCGGAGGAAAACGAGGATGTGTTGCACATCCCCGAACACTACCCGACGGGGAAATATGTACTCATCTATGATCCACTCGACGGATCGTCGAACATCGATGCGAATGCGACCATCGGCACCATCATCTCCATCTATCGACGCGTGACACCGTCCGGGAAGGGCTCAATGGCGGATTGCCTCCAACCGGGATATAAGCAGGTGGCAGCGGGGTACGCCATCTATGGGTCGTCAACGATGCTTGTGTACACCACGGGGGACGGAGTGCACGGCTTCACGCTCGATCCAGCCATCGGGGAATTTCTCCTCTCGCATGAGAACATCCGAATACCCAGGCGAGGCAAGATCTACAGCGTGAACGAAGGGAACACCCACCGGTGGTCCGAGGGCATGAAGCGATACATCAACCATCTGCAGGAAGAGGACAAGGAAACCGGTCGCCCCTACTCCAGCCGCTACATCGGCTCGTTGGTCGGCGATATTCACCGGACGCTTCTCTACGGCGGAATATTCTTGTATCCGGCAGATGCGAAAAATCCCGAGGGGAAACTCCGCTTGATGTACGAAGGAAACCCCATGGCCTTTCTTCTCGAGCAGGCGGGCGGCAGGGCCAGCAATGGCTGTCAACGCATCCTTGACATCCAACCGAAGACACTCCATCAGCGCACGCCGTTATTCCTCGGCAGCGAGGAAGATGTCATCACGGCAGAAGAGTTCGTCCAGGACAAGCGCGATCGTTGAAAGCACGCACCGTTTTGAAGCAGAGGCAGCTTCTTAGCAGGGCGACGTTCGTTGTCGTTGATGTTGAGACAACTGGAATGAGCCCGATCAACGACCGCATCACCGAAATCGCGATGATGAAAGTCGAAAATGGCGTGCTCGTGGATGAGTTCTCAACCCTCGTCAATCCGCTTGTTACCATTCCCGCCTACATTACATCGATGACCGGCATCGACAACGTGATGGTACAGGATGCCCCGACCGCCCGCGAAGTCGTTCCATTCGTTGCGGAATTCCTTGGCGGTGCCATCTTTGTTGCACACAATGCTCCGTTTGATTGGGGCTTTCTCTCCCACACCGCGCAGCGGGAACGAGGCATCCAGCTCACCAGCCCGCAGCTCTGCACGGTGAGACTCGCCAGCCGGATTTTGCCACAGTTGCCGAGCAAATCGCTAGGACCCGTCGCAGAGTTTCTCAACGTGAAGATCCCTGAGCGCCATCGCGCCTCAGGCGATGCCTACGCGACCGCTCTTATCCTTGTGAAGTTCCTCTCGTATTTGCAGAAGAAAGAAGGGATCAGGACAGCGGAGGAAGTGCTGAAGTATCAATACGGGCGCTTTTCAACGCAGAAGTCGGATTTCTGCTTCAAGTAGATGTCCGACTTCTTACAGGGATCAGAGGCTCGAGAAGTCGGACATCTTAATCGATTCATCCAAACAAAAGCTTTTCAATCTCCTTCCTCACTTTTTCCTCCCCCGCATAATCCATGACGAACGACTGATAATCTTGAGCAGTGCCAAAAAACCGCTTGCGCACTCTGATGTTCGGCAAGTTATCTGGCCCGGGATCCGAGATCCACTGAACATAATCCGAGTATTTCCAATCTTGAGGGTGTTGCACGAATGCCGCTGTGACCGGATTAAGATGAATGGAACGACAAAGATGAGTGAGGTATCTGTCCTCGTCAATCAGCCTCGCACGAAAATTGCCTTCAAATAAGTGACCCGACCGCTTATGCCAGCTGTTAAATGATTTGACATACGAAGTTGAAAACGATCTCATAAGATTCGAAAAATCGATTTCCTTCTGTAGGTGAACCAACATGTGATAATGGTTCGGCATCAGGCAATGGGCGATAAGCTCAATCGCTTCAGGATCAAAGTAGTCTTGCAACTGCTTTACGAAGAACCGATAGTTCTGGTCTTCCAGGAAAATTCTTTGCCTGTTATTGCCTCGATTGAAAATGTGGTAGTAGTTACTTGGAAGGAATGACAGTGATCGGGAAGACATACTCGTCTCTTTAGAAGTCCGACTTCTCACTGAGTTGAACCCCTGTAGAAGTCGGACTTCTTGCTCATTAGAAATCGGACATTCTGCCTACCTCCCTACAGGTTTCGGCAACGCCACGAGGCTCGCGTTTCCCTCTCTGTCGACCGCCTGCACGCCGAATAGATATTCATCTTTGGAAACTCTGAGCGTGAAAGTGGTGTCCTTGGTGAAGACCGATTTCTCCCACAGCGGCGAGCTCGTTTGACGGTAGCGAACGGCGTAGCCGGCCACATCGGGTTCGGTGTTCTTGCTCCACCGAAGAACAGTGTCGTACCCAAGCTGCGCGGTGAGGATCTCGACTTTCGATGGTGGCGCGGGCGCCCAAGCAAGGGCCGCAATAGTCGCCGCATTAATCCGCGCGACATTGGCACAGTATTCGAAATCGACAAACTTGGGGAGATCGCCGTATTCCTTTCCGTTCTCCACGCGAATATCCTGATGCTGATGGTCATAGTTCTCTTTCACTTCACTAAATCGGACAGCCCTGAACCCGCGCTCGTGAAACGGACGGTGGTCTCCTCCGCGCAGGAAGCGATCAAGCCTGTACACAAGCTGCACGCCAAACTTAGGATTGTGGCGCTCTCCGATCTCCTTGATGTACCGTGCGAGTGTTCGTGACCCGCCATCATTCTCCAATCCCTGCGAAATTCTCTGACGAAAAACCGAGCCAGTATCCAGCGGACTGAACGCCTCCGAGAAGACGCGGACGTATCTGTTCTCTCTGGTCCCGTCGCCGGCGATTGTGCTGCCCACGATGTCATTATTGAATACAGCTTCGACATTCCACTCTTGCTGCCTGGCCATCTGAGCCCACGCTGTTGCGCCCAGCAGTCCCTGCTCCTCTCCCGCAAAAGCAATAAAGACGATTGTCGCATCGAACGCATGCTTGATCATGATCCGAGCCACCTCCAAAACGACGGCCGTTCCGCTGCCATCGTCATTGGCCCCGGGAGCGTCGCTTTTTTCGTCCAGAGCGTTACTGGCACGGCTATCATAGTGCCCGCTCACAACGATGATGCGACTCGCGAAGAGCTCTTGCCGTTCCGGCTTCAAGGTTGCAACCACATTGACAATCTTGCTCGGCAACGGAACTCGTGCTGACGGCTGCACGACTGTCTCATGGAACTCCACGGCCATTCTCCCACCACTCTCCTTTGCGTACCGCTCAAACTCCGATTTGATCCATCGGCGGGCCGCCCCGATGCCGCGCGTTTCACTGACCGTGTCGGAGAGCGTATGGCGCGTTCCGAAGCTCGCGAGCTGTTCGATCGCGGCTTTGAGGCTCTTTGCTGACACTTCCTTCACAATCTTGTCGACAAAGGGGTTCCTCTTCGGCTGCTGCTGACCCAATGCAAGCGCCGCCACGACCAGACCGCAACCAACGATGGAAATCGATGCTCTCATACTGTGTCCTTATGATATTCTCTCACATGACCCGTTGATCCGATGACCCGATGGCCGGCTCGCTCGATCACTCATTTCTGTCCTCTCACCACCTCAGGGTACTTGATTCCAGCCGCAGTGTTGAAGACGAGCACTGTATCGGCTTCGGAGAGCTTCCCTTCCCCCACCAGGTGGCGCAACGCAGCAAACGCAGCCGCCCCCTCAGGACAAATGAACAATCCCTCCTTCTGCGCCATCTCGTACACGGTCGCAACGGTCTCCTCATCACTGACCGCAACAGCACTTCCACCGCTTTGATAGATTGCATCAAGGATTAAGTGATCTGCAAATGCTTTTGGAACCCGAAGTCCCGAGGCAATAGTCACTGCCTGTTCCCAGAATTGAGAATCTTTTTTTTGCTCTTGAAATGCCCGTACAATGGGGGCGCAACCACTCGATTGGACAGAAACCATTCTCGGGCGTTTGCTGTCAATCCAACCAAGCTGCTCCATTTCGTCGAACGCCTTCCACATCCCGATCAATCCGGTGCCACCTCCTGTTGGGTACACGATCACGTCGGGTAGCTTCCAGTTGAGCTGCTCCGCGAGCTCGTACCCCATCGTCTTCTTTCCCTCGAGACGATACGGCTCCTTCAGGGTCGAGACGTCAAACCAGCCTGGATTGCCTTTGCGCTGCTCATTCATACGTTTCGCGGCATCGCTAATATTGCCCTTCACGAGCTCAACGTGCGAGCCGCAAACCAGACACTCCTTGATATTGATTTCGGGCGTGTCTTCGGGAAGAAAGATGTGCGCCTCCATATCTGCACGCGCGGCGTACGCGGCGAGCGCTCCCGCTGCATTCCCTGCTGATGGCATGCAGACGGACTTCACCCCCAGCTCTTTCGCCTTGGAAATCGCCATGACGAGGCCGCGCGCTTTGAAGGAACCCGTGGGCAGCTGGCCTTCATCCTTCATCCACAGGCGAGGCAGCCCCAGGTCTCCTCCGAGCTTCGGCAGAGGCGTGAGAGGCGTCATCCGTTCGCCGAGCGAGACGATGTTCTCCGCCCGTTCGATCGGTAACAGGGCAGAGTACTTCCACAATGAAGGAAGCTGCTCCCGGAGGGTCTCTTTTCTCAGCGATGCCTTCGCAGCCAGGAGATCGTACCGAGCCACGAGTGCTTTGCCGCAAGACCGGCAGGCGTTTTGAAGCTCACGCGGGGAATGACGAGTTCTACACACACTGCATTCCAGATGGGTCAAGAAGGTCACGATGAGTCCTCGAAAAGTGCGCTTAAGTGGTGGTCGTGTTTGCTTTGAAAACACTTCGTGGTAAGAACGAAGCCAATGTAGAGTGAGAATGGCGGAGAATCAAGGTCTCGGCAAATCCCATCATGCCCCTCCCAAAGTTGATACTCAAAGACTTTTTCTCTAATTTGACAACAACTGACATAAACTGCTCTGTACTATAACTTGAGGATGAAATGAAGAACCGTCTCCTGCTTGCGTTCGGCCTATGTTTACTCATCACGGCCACAGCGTATACACTGCCGCGATTCGCCAGTCGCACGAACCTTCCCTGTCAGAGCTGCCATGTGAACCCCTCGGGCGGCGGGATGCGCAACGCGTTTGGTCTCAGTTACGGGAGGGAGGACATTTCGATCAAGGCATGGCAGGAGGATTATGCGTTGAAAGACTTCTCGACGCAGATCAACGATTTTCTTTCTTACGGGGTCGACTTTCGCTTCCTCGCCTTGTATCAGAAGTACAAAAGGCAGGGCGCAGCAGACGCCTCGCGCAGTTCTTTCTTCCCGATGCAGGCCGATGTTTATTTCAACCTTGCGATCTCAAAGAAGATCAGCCTGTTTGTCAATCCAGCGTTTGGACCGTTCAATCGATATGAGATCTTCGGCATCGCCAAAATCCTGCCGGGGAACGGTTACGTGAAACTCGGACGTTTTACCCCGCCGTACGGTCTCCGCCTTGATGACCACACGTCATTCGTCCGACAGGCAACGCCGTTCCGAAACAATTCAGGTCAACAGACGGGACTGGAAATCGGCTTCAGTCCGGGTTCGATCAGCCTGCTCGGTGCGTTGACGAATGGCACGGTGGGTGACCGCGATGGCGACCTCGCCAAGGCAGTCCTTGGAAGAGCTGAAGGACGAATGAAGTTTGGCCCCATCAACGCGATGCTCGGCATCTCGTCGTACAACGACGTTTCCGGCGGTGAGAAGTACAACATGCTTGGAGGATTTGGAGCAGTCTCGGTTTTTGAGAAGCTCTCCGTTGTGGCAGACGCTGAATGGATCAAGGGTAACTCGGCACTCATGAGTGTCAACTCCGATAGACTCGATCGAAACGCAGCCAACAGGGATCTGAAGCAGTTTGCTCTCATGGTCGAAGCGGACTATCCACTCGTCCAAGGACTAGATCTGAAGCTCATGTATGACTTCTTCGATCCCAACACGGATGCGAAAAGCGGTGCGGTGAAGCGGTATTCAGGAGGATTCGAATTCATGCCATTCAGCGGCGTTGAAGTGCGTCCGTTACTCCGCATAACGAAGGATACAACGACGCCGAACAGAGACTACACAGACGTGCACGTGCTCTTCCACCTTTACCTCTAGATCCGCCTGGTCAGGGTTCCTCTTTTACACAAGGACTTCGACGCGCAAAGAAAGGAGTTGTTCATGAAGTGTTTTCGATCCATCCCTCCCTTGGTTGCGTTTCTCATGCTCGCTTCCACGGCGACTGCTCAGACTCAAAGCAAGAAGGTCCCGAGCTTCTCGAAAGACGTATTCCCGGTGATCAAAACGTATTGTCTTCCCTGCCATCTCGCAGAAAATGAGAACCCAAGCCAGCTTGCTCTTGATAATTATGAGACGCTCGTGAAGGGAGGCGAACATGGAAGTCCCGTGGTGGCCGGCAAACCCAAGGAGAGCAATCTCTACTTGAAGCTGCTTCAGGATCCGCCTTTCGGGAAACAGATGCCCCGAAGCAGGAAAAAGATGACGGAACAGGAGATCAAGGCAATTTATGATTGGATCGAGGCGGGAGCAAAGAAGAACTGATTCGATTGCCGATTGCGGAATATGATGGATGTGAGATTTGAGATGTCGGATGTGGAATGTGCGATGGGCGTTTACAGAATCAAGCTTGTGTTCCAATTCAGATTGCTGAAGTGAAACTTGCTGTAACCACATTTCATTCTTGATCCTCTACTTTCTTGAGAGCAGCTATCAATTCATCATAGTCTTCTTCCAAATCGAATTTCAAAAACAACAAAGCATAATCAATACCACTAGAAAATGCGTTTTTGCTTAAAGCGGAAAGCGACGGGGTGTTTTTCTCTATGGACTCAATAAGCTCCTTCGTAAAACTATTGATCTGAATATTAGTTCGTTTTATCTCTGTCAGTTCTGGTAAGATTTGAAGATTTGAGAGTGTGTATGAGTTTAGGTTTCTGAAAGTGTATTTTTTGCCAAAGAGCTCAATTTCAAATGGCGTTGATTCTTCATACTGATTTTGCATTATCACAGCGTTCGTCAAAAATAGATATGGATCATCTTCTTTGCGTGCGTTGATGTACTTTGAGTAGGCTAAAAGGGCATGCACATATTTTGCCAGACCAGCTATACGCGCTACGCCACTCTCCATGTAAAGTCTATTCCCCTTTATACCTTCTTTTGTTCCTAAGCTACTCGTTAGATACGCGTTAGAAAGTGAAAAATTGGCTGAATAGTAATCTTCTTTGTTTTCCCGATCATAGATTCGATAACGCAACCCAGAACATATTACTGTTCTACACCCGGGCATATTGATCGCTTCTTCTCTGTGATTGATGTAGTTGTGAATTCTGGCTACAATACCTACAAACTTGGCAACTTTGAGCCCCTCCCCACCAAAATGTTCATTGTAAACTTTCTCTAAGCCCTCAGATGACAATTGCTCTCCCGCTAGTTTTTCAAGTTGTGAAAAAGAAAACCCAAGCACATGAGTTTGTCCGACAGGTGGTTTAAGAAATTCTCTTACATCAATTCCAAATATAATCGCATCATTTAGTCTTATATATCTAAATGTTTCTGGATAGATGTCGGCATGCCTCTCTCTTTCTTTTTCCATCAATACTATTGCATCCTCTAATGCTTGAAGCCGTTTTGAAGCGTACTGACCGATTCCGGTTCTCAGGTCATTGCTTGCAAGTATCAGATGGTTTGCAAATCCAAGTAAATCAATAATAGCAGTTATAGAAAATACTGCTGAGTCTTCTCTCTGTTCTTGCATGGCAAACTATCTCACTTTCTTTTTACTCCTTGCTGCCCCTTACCAGTCTATTGCTCACTATTGCTCACTATTCACTTTTCATCATCAACTATTAACTGCTTTTCACTCCACCCTCTCCACCTTGATCGAATTCGTTGAGCCCTTCGACAGCAGCGGGATGCCAGCGGTATAGATCACGTAGTCTCCGCTCTCCACATAGCCACGCCGGCGAAGTTCCTCGTTGATCCGCCTGAATGCGGAATCTGTGTCAGCGACAAAGTCCGGAATGATGATTCCTCGCACCCCCCAGATGATGTTCAGCCTCCTCAAGATTTTCTCCCGTCCCGTAACCGCGATGATATGCGAGTTTGGCCTGTACTTCGCTGTGTTCATCGCGCTGTAACCGGAATGTGTGATAACCACAATTGCCTTTGCTTCGATCTCGTTTGCGATAACGCATGCGGCACGGCTGATTGCATCGAAGGTTGCTCGCTCGTTGTTCTCCGGGACCTTCACCATATTCAGATGATCGCTGTGTTGCTCTTCCGCCTTTCGGATGATCCGGTCCATCGTATGGACGGCCTCGATCGGGAATCGCCCGATCGAGGTCTCGGCGCTGAGCATCACCGCATCCGCTCCATCGATGACAGCGTTGGCAACGTCATTTGCCTCCGCGCGAGTGGGACGAGGATTCTCGATCATCGATTCGAGCATCTGCGTGGCAATAATCACCGGAACTCCAACCTCGTTGCACTTCCGAACGATCATCTTCTGGATAACCGGGACATCTTCAGGAGGAAGCTCGACGCCCAGGTCGCCCCGTGCGACCATAATCACGTCTGCTTCCTTGATGATCGCATCGATCGCCTCGACGGCCTCTCCTTTCTCGATCTTCGCCACAATCGGGATACGCTTGCTCTTTGGCGCCTCCTTAATCAGGATCTCCCGCAGCTGTCGGATGTCTTCAGCCGCCCGGACGAATGAGAGAGCTACGTAGTCAATATCATTGGCAAGCCCGAATTTGAGGTCAACGACATCCTTTTCCGTGAATGACGGAACGCTTACCTTCACGCCGGGCAGGTTCATCCCCTTCTTTTCTGAAAGGATGCCTCCGTTGACGACCTTGCACACGACATCGCTCTCATTCTTTGACAGCACGGTGAACTTCATTTTCCCATCATCCACAAGAATTGTATCGCCAATTTCCATATCCTTCGGCAGCTCGCGGTAAGTTGTCGAGACTCGTTGAACATTGCCCGGAACATCGTTGATCGTAAAGGTGAATGTGGCGCCGGTCTTGAGCTCAACCGTTTTCTCTCCGAGCAGGCCGGTCCGGATTTTCGGCCCACTGAGATCCTGCAAGAGCGTGATGTATTCCCCTGTCTTTCTGCTTGCCTCTTTTACGTTTTCAATCACCTTGAGATGCTGCTCGTGCGTGCCATGAGAGAAATTCAAGCGCGCCACGTCCATTCCCGCTTCGATCAACTCGACGAGCACGTCAACGCTCTGTGAGGCCGGACCGATGGTGCAGACGATCTTGGTATTACCGAATTTCGATGGGCGATTCATAGACCACCTAGAGGTTTGTTTTAGAGATGGCTTCCACTAGTTGTGGCAGGATTTCTCCTGCTTTCCCAAGGATTGTTTCCTGGGCATGAGATGAAAGTTCAGTGTACTCACGATTGATTTCGACGACATATGCACCGTGCTCGATCGCACTGAACGGAAGCGACGCAGCGGGATAGACGACTGCAGAGGTGCCGACAGAGAGAAACACGTCACAACGACTGGCGGCAGACACCGCTTCCGAAAACGCAGCCGCCGGCAGGACCTCGCCAAACCAGACGACATCCGGTCGCACCAGACCGCCGCACTTCTTGCAGCGCGGTGCCTCCTTCAGCTCATCAATCTTGATATCAGCTTCGAACGTGTGGCAATCGATACAATAGCTTCGCTCGATGTTCCCGTGCAGCTCGACGACATGCTTGCTCCCCGCCCGCCTGTGCAGATTATCGACATTCTGCGTGACCAGCGTGAAATCCGTTACACGCTTCTCAAGCTCAACGAGCGCGTAGTGCGCCGGATTTGGCTTCACATCCTGAATCAATCGTCGCCGATAGGCGTACCACTCCCAGACAAGAGTGGGATTTCGAATAAACGCGTCGAAGTTCGCCAGTTCCTCCGGTCTGAACTTTTTCCAGAGCCCTTCCTCTCCTCGAAATGTCGGCACGCCGCTCTCGGCCGAGATTCCCGCCCCCGTCAAGACACAGACAGCATCAGCGTTGCGAAGCCTCGCTATGAGGGTCTCCGAAATCATCACTTGCGCGGCCTCAATAGGAGAAGATCGTACTTGGAGTTTTCGACGCTCGAGCTGTCCAGCCTCATCCGGCGGTAACCGCCATTCAACCACAGCTGAATCTGATCATCGTAGTGACGTTGGAATACCTGGCCGGATTGGCCGGGCGGCGTTACGGCGCGGCCATTGTTCACATCGGAGAGGTCAAAGATTTGCCTTGTTGACGGCCCGATGTGGTTGAGGAACGGTTTCTTGAGCCGGTAGTCCCCTTTGTTGACTGTCGAATGAGACCCACCGACGGGATATGGACCGAGGTTAAATACTCTCCGCAGCAAATCGTTCGCACCGAAGACGTGCGGGAACTCGACCTGGTGAACGGTTCCCCATTGCCACTCCTTCAATTCCCCGCCATACGTGGTCTTCAGACCGTGGAGCGCATCTTCCAGACTTTGCCGGATGATGTCCGCCATCGACTCCACCTGAGGTGTCCTAACGTTGTCGAACCAAACCGACGAGCCTTTTTTCATCAGCATCGTTAAGACCGTCATGGGTACGGTGGCCAGCGTGTCGTAGAGCGCTATGAGCTCCGGCCCCATCTCATCTTCGAATGTGTTCTGAACCATTTGGACGAAGAACGCTTGAAACAACGTTGTCGGGACATCGTCGGACTTCATCTCGCAGTTCCAGTTGCGGAAGTAATTGAGCGCCGTTCTCACGTCGGGATCAGTGACAGTCTTTGTTTCGAACGCATTGAGAATGATCGGAACGAGCTCGCGGGCATGCGGCGAGAAAACATCGAGCTGCAAACGCTGGAGATCTTCAACCGAGAATATCGGTTGACTCCGGAGCACTTCGGTAATGCGCGAAATGCGCCAGTGCGGTTCCCAGAGGTTGGAAATGTAGTGGGGATAGGAATCAGCGACAATCTTGTTATTCGCGGCGGCAATGAATCCTTCAGTCGGATTGAGCACCTGCGGCATCTCTTCAAACGGCACGAACCCTTTCCAGTCATACTGATCGGTCCAGCCCGGGAAGAGAAGCGTCGGCGACTTCGTGCTCCGGATAGGAATTCTCCCTCCGGTGTGGTAACCGATATTTCCCTGGTCATCGGCATAGACAAAGTTCTGCCCGGGAACGGCAAAGTACTTGAGCCCTTCCAGGAACTCGCTCCAGTTGCCGGCACGATTGAGCCGGTAGAATGCGCCCGCCTCGTTTGACATCTCGTGACCCATCCATCGCATGGAAAGTAGGTTCTGGGAAAGCTCTGCGGACGGCTCTATGCGATTGACGATCGGGCCACGGTGAGTTCGATAGACTGTCAGCAGAACCGGCGGGCCGTTCTTCACGAGGATGGTGTCAACCTGCTGTTCGAGAGGTCGCCACGCATTGTTGAAGCGATATCGGGTAGGATGCTGGATTGAATCGACTTGCTCAACATAGAAGTCCTCATCGTCCACCATCGCATTGGTAACTCCCCAGGCGACATGCTGATTTCGGCCAATGACGACAAAGGGCACACCGGCGATAGAGGCTCCTGCGACATCCAGTCCAGGTGCCATCACATGAAGCTCATACCATCGTCCCGGAACGGAGAATAGAAGGTGTGGATCATTTGCAAGAATAGGCTTGCCCGTTACCGACCGTGATCCGGCGATAACCCAGGCGTTGCTCCCTGTCTCAAGGCCGTCGTTGCCCATCAGTGTCCGAAATGCCTGATCGGTCTGAAGGAGCTGTTTCCCCAGGTCGGCGACCTTCTTGCCGCGGAGCTCGTACGGAACGATCACGGGCGCTCCCTCCGGCCACGTGGGAAAGATCTCCGCTGCCTTTACCTCACCGAATCGTTCAACCAGTTCGGCGAGAGTGATATCGACCCAGCGCGAGTAGTTCAGCTCCCAAGCCATCAATCGGCTGATCATGACGGAGTGTTCAATCTTCCACGGCTCCGGCTCAATGTCAAGCAGGTCAAACTCAATGGGATGTTCTCCCTTGTGCGTCTCGATGAAAGAGGAGACACCGTCGGCGTAAGCCTGGAGTGCTGCGCGCGCTTTCTCGTCGATGGTCGGCGCGATCTTCAAGGCCTGTTGCCAAATGCCAAGGGTCCGAAACATCCGGTCGATCTTGAGAGCGGGTTCACCAAGGACTTCGGCCAACCTGCCTTCACCCGCCCTCCGCACCAGCTCCATCTGCCACAGCCGATCCTGTGCGTGCACGTACCCGACCGCGAAGTAGGCGTCGTATTCTGATTCCGCCATGATATGCGGGACCCCGTATTCATCTCGATAAATCTTGACGCTTCCCTGCACACCCGCAATGTCAACTGTACCGCTGGTCGTAGGATACGATTTCGTGATGAGGTAGTAGAAGAAGATGACGAGGGCGACGCCGAGGACCGCAAGCGTTAAGAGGCTCCCGATGAGAATCTTGGCACGAAGAGGCATGGTAGTGAAGGAGACGGTGGGAAAAGGAATCCCGTCCGAACGATGATTCAGACGGGACTAATGTAAAGAAACTTGGGGGGTGTTGCAACGATGAAGTGTTTGGTGGCAGGCTTCTCTATCTCGTTCTCACATCAACGACATATCGGCTCGATCCCGTGCGGTAGAATGGCGATGCCCAGATACTGCGGAACACCACAACTTTCCGAACAGTGTAGGGATCAATCTGATTGAGAAATCGCGCGTCCCACGCCATCCCGTCCACATACAGAACGTAGTCGGGACGCCTCCGGGCAGCGGCAACTGCGCTCGCCCAGCGAATCTGCGGGAGCCGCCTCAGCAGCAGATCCTCAAAATTCACAGGACCCATGCGCTCGATTTCTTCTTCTCGGATGATGCTCGCCGCCTGGAGCTCCTCGGTCTTCGCCGTTCCCGCGACAGTGAAGTCGTTCAACGGAAGCACGCACGGCTCGAGCTCGACGTCAACATCCATTCGCTCACCTTTTTCCGTCTCGACATCATACCACTCCTTTACATACGCGACGTGGCTGAAGACCAGAATGTGCTTGGTGTTGGCGGGAAGGCTAATCTCGAAATGCCCAACGCTATCCGTTGATGTGCCCCAGAGCGTCCCGCGCACGAAAACGTTTACAAGCGGGATCGGATTCCCCGTCTCTCGGTCAATGACGGTGCCAGCCATGGTCCCCATTTGCTGACCAACCGCCGACGACAAGATACAGCAAACGCAGATGGCGCTCGCTGCTGCTCTGAAAAGTGTATGAGCATACTTCATGACTCCTCCTTCAAGAACAAGCCCCAACGCCGGGGAGACGTTGGGGCCGCATCGGTCATATGTCCTTTTCGTGTTACCTCAGAATCGATACGAGAGTGTCACATTAAGCGTCTGCGTATTCACGGACTCATTCGTCCTCGACTGTGTCGCAAGACCTGGGATGTAGTAGTTGTCCCGGAATGTTTTCCATTTGCCAATGGCATAGGAGGCGTTCAGGATGACGTTTTCATCCACGACGATCCCAAGTCCAGCAGTGTAGTAGAGCTGATCGTAGTCCTTAGGATCTCCTTTATACGGCGAAGGGTTGTAGACCACCCCACCACGCAGTTTCAGACCAAGATCAAAAAGGGTGAACTCCGCACCGCCGCGCAGGTTCGTCGTTGCCTGCATGACATCCCGAATGACTCGGTTTTCTTCGATGAGGTCGGGATTGTCGTTCGTGAACTCCATCTGTGTCCAATCCGTGTATTCAGCATCGCCGGCAAGCATCATCCAATCCGTCACCTGGAATGAGGCACCGCCGCTCAGCACCACAGGCGTTCTCACATTGTACTTCGTCGAACCGGGCTTCTTCATCTCATACCTGTCGCCGTTGTCATACCAGGCCGTTCCGACGTCCGAGAAATCCTCGGAAATTTCATAAGAGGTCGGGGTTCTCACTGTGAAACCGATTTTGTATCTTCCTTGCTTCCGATACATCAGACCGATCAGCATGTTGTAGCCGCTGATATCGCTGTTGATCGTGCTCTCATATCGGAACCGATTGAAGTCAAACGGCGGGCCATAGTGATAGACATTTCTCGAATCGCTCTCGGTGTAAACCCGATCGTACGTGTAGGACCCCGAGAGCAGGTTGAACCCGACTCCAAGCGACAGGTTTTTGGCGATCTCTATTGCTCCGCCCAGCGACCAATTGTTGATGCCGCCCCCCTCGCGAATTGACCCGTCCTGCTGGACACTATCAATCACGTTGGGATACAGCCTCCCGCGAGCGGTGTCAGCGAGGAAGATCTGGAAGGGCATGTTGTCACGCAGGAAGTTGTCTCTGTCCTCGAAAGACATCGAGGAGAGATTGACATCCGGCGTGAGCGATTCAACAAGAGAACTGAACGGATTGAATCCACCAAAGGACGCCGAGGCTGAGTAGTTCGCAACTCGCGCAAATCCGAATGCGAAGGAGAGACTGCCCCGTTTTGTCGGAACAGGGTACACAAGACCAAGATTGCTGAGATTCGTCACCCTGTTGTCGGTCTTGGTTGTAACACCATAGAAGCTGACATCATTGCCGAAGTTGGAGTTCGACAGGCCAACCGAGAACTCAAAACTGCGCAAGAGCGCTAGTCCCGCCGGATTGGTAAACAAAGCGGAGTAATCATCCGCCAATCCGATAGACGTGTTTCCCATGCCACTTGAACGCGCACCAACGTTGAGGTTGAACGTGGAGAAGCGGAGCGCATCTTCCGCGAACTGCGCCTGCGCGAGAGAGGTCATGAGGAGTGTAAACACACCAACCGCGGCCACTGTTTGAACAAGGAATCCACTGTGTCTCTTCATGGTTCTAACTCTCCTCTCCAAAGAGAATCAACTAGTTTCGGCCGCTTCGTGTTGCACCGCCGCTTCTCGTTCCGCCCTGGCTCCCCCCAGAGCTAGGAGCTGAACTCGGAGCTGAGCTCGGAGGTGGTGAGTAAGACGGTGAATGAGACGGAGAGTACGATGGCGTATAGCTCGGTGTATAACCTCGCGATGCAGGCGCATCGTAACGAAGGGAACCGGATGGCGACTCGTAGTGGCTGCGAGTTGTTCCACTGCTTCGGGAACCACCCGACGTACCGCTGCTCCCGCGGCTCGATCCACCAGATGGCGCTTGCCGTGCACTCGGCGCACTTGATCGGCTAGGCGGAGCATAGCTTCTCGAGCTTCCGCGCCTGGAAGAGGATTGGGTACTTCTGTTCGACGGCCGCGAGACTCCGGCATCCCTTCCGCTGCCAGACCGTCGACTCGCTGGCGGCACGCTTAACGAGGCTCCAGAGGTCGCACTGCTGCCATAGTAAGAGCTGCTCGCACGGCCTGCTCCTGTCCGTCGATAGCCCGACTCTCGTGTCTGATTGCGCCCGGTGTAGACAACGTACGGATAGCCGGAGTAAGACCTGTAGTAGTCGTATGGGTACAGGGACCCATAGTAATTGTACGGATATCCGTAGCCGTAACCGTATCCGAATCCATTATACTGGTACGGGGAGTACGGATACCAAAACGACGATCCCCAGTACCAGGAATCATACATTCCCGGATAATAGTAGCTGAAGCCAATCCAGTGGTGATAACGCCATTGGTCATAGTCATCATAGTAGGATTGTCTTGGCTCAAGCGTGTCGCCCTCCTCATGCGAGCGAGGCACGTCGTACTGCGCCTCAGAAGTACCTTCACCCTCATCTTCCGTGGCCAGCCGGGTATAACAGCCGGACGCGAAAAGGGACAGAGCGAAAGCGGCAGCGAGCAACTCGAAAAGTCTTCTTGAGAGTTTCATGGTTTCACCCTTCCATGTGCACTTTATCACTCTAGTACTAGGAACAAGTACAGTGCCATAGCAGTTCACAGAAAAGCCCCGAATTAGAGGAAAAAACGGGGCTCGTGACACGTTTTACGGGCCAAATATACACTTTTGTCGACAATCAATCCGGGGGAGTGTACACTGAAGAAAGCATCAAAAAGATCCTACATATTCGATCTGAATTGTCCGATTCCCAATGTTGACATTCGACTGGTTCTTGGTGATGTTTTTGAGATCCAGACCAATGACCAGGCCCTTACCCCATGACCATCGAATGCCCAGGTTGAGGTATCCTCGGCCCCGTCCAAGCGCATCACCACTGTTGTCGTTCGTGGCGAGGTCATATTCAGCGAGAAGTGAGATGTCCTTCCCCAGTGACTTCTCTGCGCCGAAGAAAAAATTGATATCCTTGTCACCGTCATCCCGTTCGGTTGAAAGGTTGACTCCGCCGTGGATGCTCAGATTGCCCGCGAACGCATAATTTTGACTTGCCACCGCGTAAAATCCGGGGGACTTGATCGTATAGCGCTTCAAGCCGTCGACGTAGGGCTCCTTTCCCTGCGAATCGAATCCGACGGCTACAGCCGGAGCAACAGCTGATTCCTCCAGCACACGGAGCTTGACGTTGACTCCCGGGGAGGGATTCATATGCGGTTTGTCCGAGCCCAAGATATCCGTGCCGCCATACGAAATCCCGAAGCTGAAACGGTCCAGCAAGCCAACGGCCACACTGAACAGCACGCCTCCCCGCTGAAAGAAGTTTGCGCTGATGTAGTAGTTGCCACGATGGAGCATGCCAGCCGTCGGTCGATCAATCAGCATTGTCGGCTCGATGTTGGCACCCTCTCCGGCATTGCTCTGCGCGAATGCCGGAAGCGCCGACATCAGACAGAGGAGCACGGCGCAAAGATATTTTTCATAGGTTCTCACAAGGAACTCCTTCCAGAGTCGAAGAATTGATCAACGTCCTAGCTTTTCCTCCACATCGTTCCGTCCTTCTTGTCCTCGAGCACGATGCCAAGCTTCTTCAGGCCATCGCGTACCCTATCGGACAATGCCCAGTGCTTCTGAGCGCGCATCTCTGCCCGAAGATCGATGAGCAACTGAATGAGATCGGCCTCGAGCTTCACATCGGCGGCAAGAGCCGTCGCAGAGACCTCCGGGACGATCCCGAGTATGCACCCGCCGAGATCTTTGAACATCTGGTCGATTGCTTGAAGCGAGGCGCTCGAGAACTTCGCATCGAGGCTCAGCACGGCATTGACCTCCCGCGAAAGGTCAAACAGCACGGCAATCGCCTGCGGCGCGTTGAAATCGTCGTCCATCGCGGCGACGGACCGCAATCTGTACGACTCCAGGTCGATGGCCGCGGGCTCCGTCCGCGTTTCTGTCGCTGCCTTGGCGATCTCTACCCGCAAATTGTGTACGGTGTTCAGGAGCTTCTCAAGGCCGGCCTTCGCTCCCTGCAATGCCTCATCACTGAAATCGAGCGTGCTGCGATAGTGGCTCTGCAGGACGAAGAACCTCACAACGAGTGGATCAAATTTCTTGAACGCATCCTTCAGCGTGATCTGGTTGCCAAGCGACTTGCCCATTTTCTGACCGTTGACGGTCACCATATTGTTGTGCAGCCAATAGCGCACGAACGGCTTGCCCGTCGCAGCTTCACTCTGGGCAATCTCACACTCGTGATGCGGGAATTGATTTTCGAGACCGCCGCCGTGTATGTCGAAGCTCTCCCCCAGATACTTCATGGACATCGCCGAGCATTCGATGTGCCATCCGGGATACCCTTCGCTCCAAGGACTCGGCCAGCGCATGATATGTCCGGGTTCAGCCTTTTTCCACAACGCAAAATCCGACGGGTGGCGTTTTTCCGGATTCACCTCAACCCTTGCCCCCGCTTCCATCTCGTCCACCGTACGCCCGGAGAGTTTTCCATAGCGCGAGAACTTCAGCACGTCAAAATAAACCGATCCGTTCGCTTCGTATGCAAACTCCTTCTCGATGAGCTGCTTCACCATCTCGATTTGCTCAATGATATGCCCGGAGGCTCGTGGCGAAATGTCCGCGCGAAGGAGACCCAACGCATCCATGTCGTCGTAGTAGCTCTGTGTATACATCTCGGCGATTTGCATGGGATGCACGCGATCGACTCGCGATTGCTTCTCGATCTTGTCCTCCCCTTCGTCCGCGTCGTCTGTCAGATGCCCCACATCGGTGACGTTTTGCACATAGTGGACTTTGTAGCCGAGATAGCGCAGGTAGCGGACGATCACGTCGAAGGAGACGTAGCTCTTGGCATGCCCGATGTGCGAGTGGCTATAGACCGTCGGACCGCACACGTAGACTCCCACCCTGCCTTCGTGAATGGGCTTGAATTCTTCCTTCTGACGCGTCAGCGTGTTGTAGATTTGAAGCGGCATGATCAGTGCTGATATTGTTCGATGGCTGTCCTCCGTAGTCTTCCCATCAGCTTTCAGCTTTCTACTTACTACGTTTGACTCTGTACTTCATACCCCATTACTTTATACTCCATTACTTTACTACGTCTCACGTCTTACCTTTCACTTTCTTCTCAGCCCCATCAACTCCCTCGCCCCTTCAAGGCCGGCTTCTGTTACGACCGTCCCGCTCATCAGTTTTGCCACTTCCTCCACGCGCTCTTCGAGCTTGAGCTTTCGCATGCGAGTTTTGGTGCGCTTCTCTCGCTCCGTTTTCTCAACAACAAAATGCGTATCAGCAAGCCCTGCGATTTGCGGAAGATGTGTGATCGCAACGACCTGGTGGAATTGTGAAAGAACCTTCAGGCTCTTTCCCACGGCAACGGCAATCCTGCCACTTACCCCCGCATCGATCTCATCAAAAATGAGCAGCGGCAGCCGCTCGGACTTGGCAAGAATGGTCTTGAGAGCGAGCATGACCCTCGAGATTTCGCCCCCTGAAGCAACTTTAGAGAGCGGCTTGAGATCCTCACCAAGGTTTGTGGAGATGTGGAATTCCACGAAATCCATCCCCTTTGGAGTCGTATCGTAAAACTCCCGCCCGAGTTTCACATAGGCTTTGAGATTCCGGTCGACGCCGTCGGTCTTGCCAAGCGCATGGTTTTCCACCTTCACGTCAAACCGGGCGTTGGCAATTCCAAGTTTCGCGAGCTCAGCCACAACGGAATTGTCGACCTTCGACACGTGGTCGCGCCGCTTTCCTGAGAGCCTCTGCGCCGCCGCAGAACAGGCGGCACGTTCCTTCTCGATCTTCTCCCTCAGCTTCCGAATTTCTCCCTCAAAGTTCTCGGCAAGCGCAAACTCTTTCCCGATTTTCGCCCTGTGCTCAAGAATCGCATCCACCGAGCCGCCATATTTCTTCTTCAGAAGAGCGAGCTTTCCGAGACGCTCACGGATCTGCTCGAGACGCTCAGGGTTGAATTCAATCTTGGAGTTGTAAGTTTGAATGTATTTCGCGACCTCACCGATAATGGCAACTGCCGACGCACACTCGTTCCTCGTCTCCTGGAATGACTTGTCGATGCGCGAGAGATCCTCCAGCTGATTGCGGGCAAGAACCAGTTGATCGTACACCGCCTGCTCCCCCTCATAGAGCGTCTGATGCAGCTGCGACGTGGCCTCGAACAGCTTCTCGGAATTCTCAAGAATTCTGAGCTCCGACTCCAGTGCTTCCTCCTCACCGAGCTGCGGAGCCAGGGCGTCGATTTCCTGGATTTGGAACTCGTAGAGATCACGCCGCTCCTTGAGCTGTCGTTCCTTCGCCTGCAGCTCCTCCAACTCCCCGAACAACCGCGTCAGCGTGTCGTACGATTCCCTGAATTCCTGTCTCAGCCCATCCAGGCCGCCGAAGTCGTCAAGCAGGTCAATGTGCGTCTCCGTCCTGAGGAGCGATTGGTGGTCGTGCTGGCCGTGGAGGTCGACGAGCAGATCGCCGATTTCCTGTAAAACTCCCAATGTTGCCGGCGTGTCATCGACGAAACAGCGGCTCTGGCCTTTTGCGGAAACCTCCCTGCGCAGGATGAGGTCTTCGTGCGGCTCGAATTCATGTGCCTCAAGTGCAGCCCTTACCCGCTTGTTGCCTGACACGCTGAAGATCGCCTCGACGATGGCCTTGTCTGCTCCTTTACGAACCACATCAGAATTCGCCCTCTCGCCCAGGACGAGGCTCAAGGCATCGATGAGGATCGATTTCCCCGCCCCAGTCTCTCCCGTGATGATGTTCAGGCCGCTCTCGAATTCCACTTCGATCCCTTCGATAACTGCGTAGTTCTTTATCAACAGCGTCTTGAGCATCGTTTCCGGTCAATTGATCGATCAAATGTAGCGAAAAAAAGGGGAAATTCAATGAAGCAGCACGAGCCTGTGGCGCACAAATGGTTCCACGGGATTGACCTCATCGACGGGGTGCTCTCAAGGGGAGTCGATCTCGAAGAAATTGATGTCAGGGATGTCAGGGAGGACGCCGTGGTAGTAGGCATATCGGATGAATTCGGAAAGACCCTGCTCTTCGTCCTGGTCGAATCCGAAGGAGAATGAGGAGAAATAGCGCGAGGCATCGTCGGTGGGGAGGCCCCGCTGCTGCGCCAGACGCCGGGCAAGGTCTTGGAGGTGTGCGACGCCGTTCTGCTTGGCTCGTGTCAGTTCTGGCGTGAGCTGCAGTGTCTCAGAGTCTTCACGGCCGACCCAGAATCCGTGCACGTACGGAAGTCCAGTGAGATCATTCCATTCTTCAACGAGATCGAGCGCAAATGGCCCTCCGGGAGAAAGTCGCTCCGGGTGAAAGTTGACGACGAGCGCGGCGTCGGCCTTCTTCAGCATCTCACGGAGATTCGGAGCCATCGGCACGAACTGGATTGACCGTTCGGCAGACGCCAGGTTGGGAAATTTCTCGATCAGGATAATCTTGGCAAGAATAATCTCCGACGTCACCCGCACATCAACGGCCAAGGATTGAACGTTACGCACCTCAGGATTAATGAAGAGCTGGATCGTTTCCGTTCGAACGGATGAGGAAACGCTGATGTCGGGGACGATGAGGTAGTCTGCGCCGTGCCGGGCATAGTCGATGGGAGACAAAAAAGCGCATCGAAGGTTCTCGATGCGCTCTCGAAGCTTGATCGCTGTCTCGGCGGGTATATCGACGAGCAGCCGAAAGGGAGATTCGGGCGTCTCCAGGCCGTACAGCAGCGGCCGAAGGTACGACGCCTCGGAAACACCGAGCAGCTCTTTCATCCCATCAGGTGCTGGTTTTTTGCGTGACCTGTTTTGCAGCAAGCTTCCGGAGATAGTACAGCTTCGCGCGGCGCACTCTTCCTTCCTTCACCCGTTCGATCTTCGCGATGCGCGGCGAATGCAGCGGAAAGATCCTTTCCACTCCAACCCCGTCCGAGACCTTGCGGACCGTGAAGGTCGTGTTGATACCCGAGCCGCGCTTGCTGATGACGACGCCCTGAAACTGCTGGATGCGTTCTTTGTCACCTTCCACGACCCGGACGTGCACGTTAATCGTATCACCGGGGTTAAAATCCGGCCTGTCCGTTTTGAGCTGCATTGCCTCAATAAGCTTGAGCTTGTCCATTACGTTCTCTCCAACAAGATGAATCGATGGTGATATGCTACGCCCTGCGTTCTCTGTTCAACAAATCCTTTCGGCGTTTGCGCGTCCGTTCAACCCTTTGGTCCAGGCGCCATTTCTCAATCTCGGCGTGATTGCCGGAGAGAAGCACCTCA
>Ga0315281_10003735_pt1 | contig 22265 bp, 18 predicted proteins | sample YL17G07_0_MG_FD_204540 | JGI IMG/M metagenome (GOLD analysis project Ga0315281, IMG submission 204540) | Sediment microbial communities from Yellowstone Lake, YNP, Wyoming, USA - YL17G07_0 | ecosystem: Environmental > Aquatic > Freshwater > Lake > Sediment | place: USA: Wyoming | collected... | reverse complement strand
TTCGGGGCCCGGCCCGATCCACCGGCGCGCAGGCACGATCTGGTCACTGCTCCGTGGCACTTCGCGGCCGACGCCGCGCGCACTGTCCCCAGTCAGTTCTGGGACTGGTTGAAGGGACTGTGGGGGGTGGGTCCCTCGGTCACCAACTGGCCGGGCGCCGTGATCGTGGTCGCGGTCGTGCTCTTCGTACTCGTCTCGCTCCAGCACGACCGCGACGAGCCGCCGCCCTTCGGCTGGCTCCAGCGCGGGCTGCTGTTGGTCGTGTTCGTGATCGGCATGACGCTCGTGTTCGCCGCGATCTGGATCTACTGGACCACGCCGGGCGACGACGAAATCGGCGGCCTCCAAGCGCGCTACTTCGTCCCGCTGCTCGTACTCTTGCCATTGATGGTGGGCACCCCGCGCGTGCGCTGGCTCGGCGCGCGGGAGGCGCGATTCCCGCTCGCCGTGCTGCTCGTGCCGTTCGTTGTCGCGTTCGCGGCATCAGTGGCGTTCCGTATGCGCTGAGTATGATTCCCCGGTGCTCGACGTCACGATCGTGGGTGGTTGCGGGCGAGTCGGGCTGCCCTTGGGGCTGGCTTTCGCGCGGTGTGGGCTGAAGGTCGCCCTCTACGACATCCGCGCCGACGCGGTCGACATGGTCAACGCCGGCGAGATGCCCTTCGTCGAGCCGGGCGCTCCCGAGGTGCTCGCGGCCGCGCGCGATGCCGGGCTCCTGTCGGCGTCCCTCGATCCGGCCGTCGTCGCGCAGGCCGAGCACGTCGTCGTCGTGATCGGCACGCCGATCGACGAGCACCACAATCCTGATATGGGCGCCGTCGACCGCGCCATCGACGAGATCGGCACCAATCTGCGCGACGGGCAGTTGCTGGTGCTGCGCAGCACCGTCTACCCGGGGGTGACGGCGGTGGTGGAACGCCTGGTCGAGCGGCTCGGGGTCGACGTCGACGTCGCCTTCTGCCCGGAGCGCATCGCCGAGGGGCGAGCGCTCGAAGAGCTCGGCGAACTGCCGCAGATCGTCGCCGCCCGTTCGCCGCGTGCGCTCGAGCGTGCGGCGAAGCTCTTCTCGAATCTCACCCACGAAGTGATCTTCCTCGAACCCGAGGAAGCCGAGTTGGCCAAGCTCTTCACCAACGCATGGCGCTACGTGAAGTTCGCGGCGGCCAACCAGCTCTTCATGATGGCGAACGACTTCGGCCTCGACTACGAGCGTGTCCGCCAAGCCGTGATCCACAACTATCCCCGCGCGGCCGACCTTCCCGGTGCCGGCTTCGCCGCCGGGCCGTGCCTGTTCAAGGACACGATGCAGCTCGCGGCGTTCAACACGAACAACTTCGGGCTCGGCCAGGCGAGCGTCACCGTCAACGAAGGACTTCCGCTGTACCTGGTCGCGTGTCTCGAGCGTCGTTTCGACCTGTCGCGGATGACGGTCGGCGTCCTCGGCATGGCATTCAAGGGCGAGTCCGACGATATCCGGTCGAGCCTGAGCTACAAGCTCAAGCGAATTCTGCGCTTCAAGGCGGCCGACGTGCTGTGCACCGATCCGTATGTCACCGTCGACCCCCAACTCGTTGCCCTCGACGAGGTGCTCCGCCGAGCCGACCTCCTCGTGATCGGTGCGCCACATCGCGCGTACGCAGATCTCGCGCTCGACGTTCCCGTCGTCGACATCTGGAACCTGCGCGGCAACGGGGTCCGGGTGTGACGGAGGGACTGCGGGTCTCGGTCGTCATTCCCGTCCACAACGAGGGCGAGGCCATCGTGCCCTGCCTCGACCGCATCCTCCAGGGAGTCCGCAGTCCCTGCGAGATCCTCGTGGTGTACGACGACCCGAACGACGCCACGGTGGCGTACCTCGAGAAGTACTCGCAGTCGGAACCGCGCGTGATTCCCGTGTTGAACGGTCACGGCGCCGGACCCGCGCGCGCGATCCGGTGGGGGATCGAGCAAGCGCGCGCGCCGGTGGCGGTGGTCACCATGGCCGACGGCAGCGACGACCCTGAGCAGATCGACCTGCTGTGCAACCTCGTCGACCGCGGAGTCGTGATCGCGGCCGCGTCGCGGTACATGAGTGGCGGGCGCCAGATCGGCGGACCGCCGCTCAAGAGCATGCTGTCGCGCCTGGCGGGCATCTCGCTGTACTGGTTCGGGCGGGTCGGCACACGCGATGCCACGAACTCCTTCAAGGCGTACTCGACGAGCTTCGTCGGCGAAGTCGGCATCGACTCCGATGCGGGGTTCGAGATCGGCATCGAGCTCGTGGCCAAGGCTCGCCGCCTGCGCCGACCGGTCGCCGAGATCCCCACCATCTGGCTCGAACGCGTGTCGGGAACGTCGAGCTTCAAGATGCTCCGATGGATGCCGCGCTACTTCGAGTGGTACCGCTTCGCGTTCGGGCCCCCGCTCACGATCGAGCAGCTGCGTGACCGGCATCCCGGGAATTGAACACCCCGGATGAGCGCCCGACGATGAGCACCTGACGATGAGCATTGGGCGATGAGGACTGGGCGGGTGTTGGTCACCGGATCGTCGGGCTTCATCGGCGGCTACGTCGTCGAGGAGCTGCTGCGGCGCGGCTACTCCGTCGTGGGCGTCGACGACCACTCGAAGTACGGACCCGTGGTGAAGTCCTACAGCGACGATCCCCGCTATCGGCTCGTCGAGGCCGACGCTCGCGACGCGAGCGTGCTGACCGACCTTGCGCGTGAGTGCGACCACCTCATCGCCGGTGCCGCGATGATCGGCGGCATCTCCTATTTCCACACCTACGCCTACGACCTGCTCGCCACGAACGAGCGGATCATCGCGTCCACCTGTGATGCCGCGATCGCGGCACACCGCGACGGTTCCTTGGAGAAGGTCACCTTCATCAGCTCGTCGATGGTGTTCGAATCGGCCGCGTCCTGGCCGTCGTACGAGGGTCAGCAGCTCGAGATCCCGCCGCCCGGGTCGTCGTACGGGTTCCAGAAGCTGGCGGTCGAGTACTTCGCACTCGCCGCGCACCAGCAACACGGTCTGCCGTACACGATCGTCCGCCCGTTCAACTGCGTCGGGACCGGCGAGATGCGGGCGCGGGGAGAGGTCGAGGTGCTGAGCGGCAACGTGAAGCTCGCCATGAGCCATGTCGTACCGGATCTGGTGCAGAAGATCGTCAAGGGACAGGACCCGCTGCATATCCTCGGCGAGGGCAGTCAGATCCGTCACTACACCTACGCGGGAGATCTCGCGCGGGGCATCGTCACCGCGATGGAGCATCCCTCGGCGCGAAACGACGACTTCAACCTCTCCACGCCCGAGTCGACCACCGTGCTCGACCTCGCCGCTCGCATCTGGCGCAGGCTCAAGGGCGACACTCCCTTCCGTTACGTGAGCGACGAGCCGTTCGAATACGACGTGCAGCGGCGCGTTCCGTCCACCACGAAGGCGCGCGAGGTGCTCGGGTTCGAGGCGACCACGTCACTCGACGACATGCTCGACGAGGTCGTGCCCTGGGTGGTGGACGCGGTCGACCGCGGCCTGATCTGACGCCGATGCGCTTCACCCGGGCGCTGCTGCTGATCGTCCTGGGCGCGCTCGCGCTTCGGGTGGGCTACGTGGTGCTCGCCAAGCACGACGAACCCCGCATGGGCGACCAGATCTACTACAACGTCGCCGCGAATCAACTCGCTCGCGGTGACTGGTTCACCGACCCGCGCGACGGCTCGCAAACTGCGGAGCATCCGCCGCTCACCGCGCTCGTGCTCGCTCCCACGTCATGGGTCGCCGAACAGTTCGACCCCGGCGGCGAGCACCTCCTGCCCCAGCGCTTCACGATGGCGGTGCTCGGCGCCGGGGTGGTGGCGCTGATCGGGCTCGCCGGACGGACCGTTGCCGGAGATCGCGCGGGTGTCCTGGCTGCCCTCCTCGCCGCGGTGTGCCCGAATCTCTGGATCAACGACGGGCTCGTGATGTCCGAGACGCTTGCCGCACTCACCGTCGCGCTCGCCATTCTCCTCGCATACCGGTTCGGCCGCGCGCCCGGTGGCACGAACGCGGCGATCCTCGGGATCGCGTGCGGGCTGGCGGCGCTCACGCGTGCCGAGCTCCTCCTCCTCCTGCCGTGCATGGTGTTGCCGATTGCACTCTTTGCCCGGGCGTCGACGGTTCGCAGGCGTCTGGTGCTGGTCGCGATCGCGTCCGTCGCCGCGTTCGCGGTGGTGAGCCCGTGGCTGGCGTTCAACGTCAGCCGCTTCGACGAGCCGGTGTTGTTTTCGACCAACGACGGCCTGACGATGTGCGGCGCCAATCTCGAGGGCACGTGGTACGGACACGGGACCGGCCTCTGGTCGATCGAGTGCGTCGACTACCCGACGCGGCCGGGCGATCGGTCGGTCGTGTCGAACGACCTGCGGAGCCGGGGCCTGCACTTCATCGCCGACCACCTCGACCGGCTACCCGCAGTGGTCGCCGTCCGCGTCGCTCGAGTCTGGAGCCTCTACGCTCCCGGCGCGATGGCCCACTACAACCAGGGTGAGGGGCGCGAGGTCTGGGCGTCGTGGATGGCCTTCGCGTCCTTCTGGTTGCTCATTCCGTTCGCGATCGGAGGGGCGGTGATCCTGCGCCGTCGGGTCCTGCTCCTGCCCTTGGCCGCGCAGTTCGTGCTCGTCACCATCACCGCGGCGGCGGTCTACGGTCTGGTGCGGTTCCGCGTCCCGGCCGACGTGAGTGTCGTGGTCCTCGCGGCGGTTGCCCTCGACCGGATCCTTGATCGGCGGGTCGAACGGTCCCGCGCCCGGTCTCGTGACGCGCATGGGGTCTACGTCCGTGAAGCTTGACCCGTGGGCCGTAGAATCGCCGGACGCGACTGCGGGAGACAGTTCGCGTCCCTCGCACTGACGGAGCGCTGCTGGTGAGCGACACCCAAGCCCAGACCGAATCGACGCCTGACGTCGTGATCATCGGGGCCGGTCCTGCCGGGCTCACCGCCGCCTACATGCTCACCAAGCGCGGCGTGGCCCCCACTGTCCTCGAAGCCGACACCGTCGTCGGGGGAATCAGCCGGACAGCAATGCGCGACGGGTGGCGCTTCGACATCGGAGGGCACCGCTTCTTCACCAAGGTGAAGCCGGTCGACGACTTGTGGTTCGAGATCCTCGGCAAGGACGACTTCCTCCGCCGGCCGCGCCTCAGCCGGATCTACTACCGCAAGAAGTTCTACGACTACCCGATCGTCGCGACGAACGCGCTCAAGAACCTCGGCCCCGTCGAGGCGCTCCGGTGCATGGCGTCGTACGCGTGGGTGCGCGTCAAGCCACCGAAGGACTCGAGCACGCTCGAGGGATTCGTGGCGTCGCGCTTCGGCTGGCGTCTCTACGAGCACTTCTTCAAGACCCAGAGCGAGAAGGTGTGGGGTGTGCCCTGCACGGAGATCCAGGCCGACTGGGGCGCGCAGCGCATCAAGAACCTGTCGATCGGCCGCGCGGTGCTGGAAGCGCTGACTCCCAAGAAGATGCGGATGAAGCGCGCCAAGGGCAAGCAGGTCACCAGCCTCATCGAGGAGTTCAACTACCCGAAGTACGGCCCCGGGATGATGTGGGAGCGCTGTACGGAACTGGTCACCGAGCGCGGCACCAAGGTCGTGATGGACTCGCTGGTCACCAAGGTCGAGCACTCGGGTGGCCGAGCGACCGCGGTCACCGCGACGAGCGATGGCGTGAGCAACCGGTACGAGTGCACCCACGTGATCTCGTCGATGCCGATCAGCGCGCTGCTGCGGGCAATGGACCCGCCCGTCCCGCCCGACGTGCAGCAGGCAGCCGACGGTCTCCGCTACCGCGCCCACATCACGGTCGCGCTGGTGGTCCCCGAAGAGTTCAGCTTCCCCGACAACTGGATCTACATCAACGACGCCGACGTGAAGGTCGGCCGGGTCCAGAACTTCGGCCGGTGGTCGCCGTACCTGGTCAAGGACGGCCGTACGTGCCTCGGCCTCGAGCTGTTCGTCGACGAGGGCGACGAGTGGTGGACGATGAGCGACGAGGACCTCATCGCAACCGGCAAGCGGGAGCTCGAACAGCTCGACCTGCTCGACGCGTCGAAGGTGGAAGCCGGCTACGTGGTGCGTACGCCGAAGGCGTACCCGTTCTACGACGCGCATTACAAGGAGAACGTCGCCGAGCTCTCGGCGTGGCTCGACGAGCACGCTCCCAACGTCTACCCGGTTGGGCGCAACGGCATGCACCGGTACAACAACCAGGACCACTCGATGTTCACCGCGATGCTCTCGGTCGAGAACATCTTCGGTGCCGACCACGACGTCTGGTCGGTGAACGTCGAAGAGGAGTATCACGAAGAGGTCGCGCGTCCCGCCGAGGAACCCGCCCCGAGGGAGTGACATGGCCTCTCCTGCGGCATCGCCGCCGGTGATCGGCGCCGCCGGCATCGCGTCGGGCGAGAGGCTCCACTTCCCGTGCTTCGATGCCTTCCGCTTCTTCGGCATGACCATGGTGCTGCTGGTACACGCGGCCTTCGTCACCCGGCCGTGGGTGCAGGCGAACCTCCCGGACTGGCTCCAGGCCGTGCTCGAGCGCATGGATGTCGGCGTCGCCGTGTTCTTCGTCATCTCGGGCTTCCTGCTGTTCCGACCGTTCGTCGCGCGTCAACTCGATGCCAAACCGCCGCTCCGCGTCCGCACGTATCTCCGGCGGCGGGTGCTCCGAGTCATCCCCGGCTACTGGTTCGCGCTCACGGCGTGCGTCGTGTTGTTCGGCCAGGTCCTCGGTAGCGCGAAGAACGCGTTCCTCTATTTCTCCCTGCTGTTCCCGTTCGCGAGCCAGAACGTCGCGCTGGGCCGCGGGCCGGGCCCCGAAGGTGACTACGCGATCCCGCAGGCGTGGAGCCTCGCTGCCGAGTTCGTCTTCTACCTGATGCTCCCGCTGCTCGCGCTGTGGCTCATCCGGCTCGGCGCGGGCAAGGCGAAGGCGCTGCAGGTGCGGCACGCGCTGCTCGTCGCGTTCGGTCTCTACCTGGTGGGCCAGCTCTTCCGGCTCTACTTTCTCACTGCCCACCCGTCGTGGGAGCGCGTCGCGACGATTTGGCCGCCGAACTGGGTCGATTTCTTCGCCATCGGCATGGCGATGGCGACGTTCAGCGCCTGGGAGCACGACTCGGGCCGCGTGCCCCGCTTGCTCCAATTCCTCGGTGCCCACCCGGTGACCTCGTGGGTTTCTGCGGCCGTTGTCGGCCTGGTCAGCTGCAGCTTCCGCCCGCCGCTCAGTCCGGGTCAGTACGGCGCCGAGTACTGGTTCCGCTGGTTCCTGTTCGGCGTGTTCGCCTTCTTCCTGCTCGCACCGGCGATGTTCGGCAACCAGACGCAGGGTCGCGCGCGCAGGATCCTCGCCAGTCGCCCACTCGTGTACCTCGGCACGGTGTCGCTCGGCTTCTACCTCTTCCACCTCGCGTTGCTCACCACCATCCAGGACTGGCTCGCACCCGACGGCAACGGCACCTACTACGGCAGCCTTCCGGCGGTGTTCGCGCTCACGTTCGTCCTGTCCATCGCGGCCGCGTCGGTGAGCTACCTGTTGGTCGAGCGACCGTTCCTGCGCCTGAAGGACCGTTCGCTGTTGTCGGTGCTACGGCGCGAGCCTGCGAGGGTGTCATGACCGGCCCGCCCGCGACGGGGCGCACGCTCGTGATCATCCCCGCGTACAACGAAGAGGAATCGCTTCCCGCCGTCCTCAAGGAGCTCGCCGAGCAGACGCCGGAGCACGACGTGCTCGTCGTGAGCGACGGCTCCACCGATTGCACCACCGACGTCGCGCGCGAGGCGGGCGTGTTCGTGGCCGTGCTCCCATTCAACCTCGGGATCGGCGGCGCGCTGCGCACCGGTTTCGCGTTTGCGCAGCGCCACGGCTACGAGCGCGCGGTGCAGTTCGATGCCGACGGCCAGCACGACCCGCTCGCGGTCGGGCTGCTGCTCGACCGGCTCGACGCCGGCGCCGACATGGTGATCGGGAGCCGCTTTGCCGAGGGTGGCGCGGTCACCTACGGGGTGAGCCGGATGCGCCGCCGGGCGATGCAGTTCCTGCAATGGCTGGTGTACGTCCTCGTACGCCAGCGGTTCACCGACACGAGCTCGGGGTTCCGGGCGTTCTCCCGGCCGGCGCTCGACTACTTCGCTGCCACATACCCGGTGGAGTACATGGACTCGGTGGAGGCGCTCGTGCTCGCTTGCAATACGGGGTTCCGGGTGGAGGAAGTTGCGGTGAACATGCGAGGCCGCAGCGGCGGAGCACCATCGACCCGCTGGATCAAGCTCGTCTACTACTACGTGCGCCTCATCGTGGTGCTGGTCGCGTCGGCGACGAGCCGCGGGCAGCGCGCCCGGCGCACCGTCGACCGCGGGGGAGCAGGCTGATGCCCGCTCTCGCGGCGATGAGCACCGAAGCGCACACGCTCGTCATCGTGCTCGCGGCGGGCGTGATCGGCTTCATCGTGCACCTCGTCCGCAGCCGGCAGCTCCGCGCCAAGTACTCGGTGCTCTGGTTCTCGATCGGTTTCGCGCTGGCGGTGCTCGCCGTCTTCCCAGGCTTGCTCGAGCGTGTCTCCGACCTTCTCGGGATCGGGTACCCGCCGGCCACCTTCATGCTGCTCGCGATGAGCTTCCTGTTGATCCTCGTGCTCCACTTCTCCTGGGAGCTGTCGCGTCTCGAGGACCGCACCCGCGCGCTGGCCGAAGAGCATGCGCTGTTGCGACAGCAGCTCGAGGAGCGCCTCGGCGGCGACCTGTAGCCGACCCGGTTGGTCAGGCTGCGGGTCGCGCCAGCACGATCAGGCCGTCCGCGGTGTAGGGAAGTCCGACGCGCGCCAGCAGGCGTTCGAGCCCGAGGAGGGCGCGTGCCGCAGTGGTGAGGGCAGCCGATCTCGGGCTGGCGCCGGCTTTGGTCTTCACCTGCTGGACGAAGACGCGGTGTTCGATCGGATCCCACCGGTGCCGGCGCAGCATCGCGTCGAGGGTGCGACACGTGAACATGGTGACGTGGTCGGGGTGGTTCACCTCGTAGTTGGCGAACGACGCGACGGTGTTGACGAGACCGGCCGCGTTCGGGGTCGTGATTGCGAGGATCCCATCGGCAGTCACGAGCGTGTGCAAGGCGTCGAGGAACGAGCCGACATCGTCGAGGTGTTCGATCACCTCACCTGCCACCAGCACCTCGGCGGGCTCGAGCGCGAGCGCTCGCACCGCGTCGACGTCGCAGCAGTCGACCACCCGTGCGTCGTATCCCTTCGCGACCGCCCGCGCGACGCCGTCATCGTCGACATCGAGACCGACGAGTTCGCGTGCTGTCGTGGCGAGGTGCGCGTGGAGCCATGCGCCCGACTCTTCGTTCAGGGTCTGAAAGCCCGCGTCCGCGAATCCGACGTGTATGACGCGCCGGCCCGCGGCGAGATCACGCAGGTACTTGAACCGGTCGACCAGCGTCGCGGGCGGCAGTCGGTGGATCATGTCGAGTTGCGAGTAGCTGTTCATCGGGGCTCCGAGATGGGGGGTGCGTCGAGGGTCGCGACACGTTCGCCCAAGGGAGGTGCCGCGCGCCCGCGGAGCACCGCGTCGACCTTGGCGAACATGCGGGTGCGCCTGTACCAGAGCAGCCTGCTCCCGAGTCGCCCGGCCTCGGGCACCACCCAGTATGGCTCCGCGGGGTCGAAGTCGTACGGGTGGCAGTAGACCCAGAGCGCATGGCCGCGCCCGCAGGTGGCGCCCAAGCCGACCGAGGCCACGGTCGGCAGCGCGCGCAAGTAGACGCCACCGAGGTAGGGGAACCCGATCGGCCCGGCGCGCGCGACCGGGCAGGGCAACTCGATGAGGCCGCTCGGCCACGTGAACGGCGTCACCGGCACCGTCGGGTCGCCGAACAGCGGGCTGCGCGCCGGCAGCACGCTCGAGGAATAGGTGAAGCCGACGTCGGAGAGCACGTCGACCGCCCAGCGCGAGCCGGCCACCAGCGAGAAGATCGGGGCCCGGAACCCCGTGACCGGTCGGCCCCCCAGGTCTTCGAGCAGCGCCTTTCCTCGCGCCGCTCCCTCACGGAGATCGACGGCGTCGAGCTGCGTGAGGGGTACGTGCCGCCAGCCGTGCAGCCCGAGCTCGTGGCCGCGCGCCGCCACGTCTCGCACGAGGTCGGGATGTCGCTCTGCGAGCTCGCCGACCACGAAGAACGTGCCCCGAACGCCGCGGGCCCCGAGGAAGTCGAGCACCTGTCGTGTCACCTGCGGGAAGCGCACCTCGGCGTCGTCGGACGGCCGGTGATCTTCGAGATCGAGCGTGAACGTGACGCCGGGAAGTGCGATGCCCATCACGCCATTCCGGTCAGTAGGCATCCATGTCGAGGAACTCGAATGTGTCGAGAGCTAACGCGTCCTGGTCGATCTCGTCGGAAAGTGACCGGAGGATCAGGTGGAGCGGAGACGGCTGGAGCCGGCGCGGTGGCTGTATGCCCCGCACATCGACGTGCGCGTTGAACCCCGCGTACACCGCGTACGGCGCGCGGTGGTAGCGGCACGCGGCTCCCACGATCGCGTCTGCTCGCAGCCGTCCCGCACGGCCGTCGCGCGGCAACAGCTTGAGGATCGCCGCGGCGCGGACGCCGAACCGCCGGTCCACCGTGCTGACCCCCACGACCTCGTCGGTCCAGTGCAGCGCGTACGAGGCGTGTGGGCACGCCAGCCGCCATCGGAGATACTCGGGCGTGTACGAGTTGGTCCACGAGGAGACGGGCGAGGCGTCGAGGCCGGCAGCGAGGCTCTCGAACGAGGCATCGTCGAGGAACGCACCGTCGACCGCGCGGCTCTCGACCCGTCCGTGCTTCGACCACGGTGGGCAGAGCTTCACGGGCAGCGGGCCCGGAGTCTTCCAGCCCAGGTACTTGATCACGGTGCCGATCGACTTCTCGTTGCACACGCCAGTAGCGAAGCGCCAGCCGTAGTCCTGCGCGCCCTGGTACACCTCGGGGGCGAGCTTGCGGAACCATCCCTGGCGCTGGGTGCCCGTGCGTACGACAGCATTGAGCGAGAAGCCCGCCGGCACGCTGCCGGTGGGCCCGCGGTAACGCTGCGGGATCATCGCGTAGTGCGCGACGCGCACCGCGCCGTCGTCGGCGTTGGCCTGAGACGCGGGCCCGTACGGGCTCTTGTCGTAGAGCCAGTGCAGGTACTGCGTATCGACGAATCGGTGGTTGGGCAGCTCGGCGGCGAGCAGTTCCGTGTTGCGCTGGTTCTCGGCGGCGGTCTCCGCCGGCTCGGGCCGCGACATGGGCGCGAGCGTACTTGCCGCTTCCCCCGGCTCAGGTCGAGGTCGCCGCACGCAAGGGCGCTAGCCTTCGAGCGATGCCTCACGAGAACGGCCTGAGCGGTGAGCAGCTCTCGCGCCTCTACAGCGAACGCTTCACCGCAGAAGAACTCGCCTTCAAAGAAGGTATGTGGAAGGTCTTCTGCGAGAGTTACTTCCAGCGTTTCATCGATCCCACGGAGACCGTCGTCGACCTCGGAGCCGGGTCGTGCGAGTTCATCAACGCGATTCGGTGCGGGGAGAAGATCGCGGTCGATCTCAACCCGGACCTCGAGCACTATCTCGACGAGGGCAAAGCGGTGATCGCGAACAGCAGCGCCATGCCCGAGATCGTCTCGGGTTCGGTGGACGTCGTGTTCACGTCGAACTTCTTCGAGCACTTGCCGAACAAGGCAGAGCTACTCGCCACGCTCGACGAATGCCACCGGATCGTGCGCGAGGGCGGTCGGCTGCTCGTCGTGATGCCGAACATTCGCTACCTACCGGGGCGCTACTGGGACTATTTCGATCATCACCTCGCCCTGACCCATCACAGCTTGGTCGAGGCTCTGGCGATCTCCGGTTTCCAGGCCGAAAAGGTGGTCGCACGGTTCCTGCCGTACACCATCAAACACACGCGCCTGCCGCACAGCCTGGCGCTCGTCCGGCTCTACATGCACATGCCCATTGCATGGCGCGTGCTCGGTCAGCAGATGTTCGTCGTGGCGCGACGGGTCGGCATCGATGGCGAGTGAGATACTTCGACCCCACGAACCTCAGGGCGCGCGGTCGTCACGAAGGTAGACGTCGACCCCGATCGGCCCGTCGGTGCCCCAGGTGGTGTCGGAGTACATCTTCCGATAACGGTGTGTGAGCGCGTTCGGAATCGCGTCGGGATCGGTGTGTCGATTCGAGAGGGAGCCGCGACGACCGAACAGCACGCGGTCGAGGTCGGTGACCACGACCGCCGCGGGCGTGCCCGACTCGAGCAGTTCCACGAGCCGGCGCTGGTTGACGTAATGCAGGTCCTTCGCTTGGTGTGTGGTCAGATCCTCGTAGGAGAAGATGCCGAACGTCGCGTCACGCACCAGATCGCGGTCGGCCGCGAACGTCGCCGGCTGACCCCAGAGCGCGAGCACCTCGTCGGAAGGTTTCGTGTGCGTACGTAGGTAGCCGGCGACCCGGTCTGCGGCTGCGATCGTCCCCGGTGTCGCGTCACCGACGAGGTACCCACTCGCACTCGGATGGAACGCGGTGAGCACCGCGAGCGCAAGCACCGCACCCCCGACCGCGAGTGGTGCCAGGCGAAATGCCGGACGCGTGCCCGAGGGCCCGAAGCACCACCGGAACACGAGCACGATCGTCATGGCGACGGCGACGGGAACGACCGGCGCCGCGTACTCGACGGGTGCCCACTGGCCCGCGAGAAGTTGTACCCCGAGGTATCCGACGAGCCCAACGGTCATCATGAGGTAGACGGCTGTCTCACGCACGTAGCGACGCACGTCTGTTGACGACGCAACCGCGAGCAGTGCGATCGCCGTCAGCGCGAGGTAGCCCCAGTAGTCACTTGCCCACTCGGGAATGCGATCGGTGAGAATCGTGTCGATTCGTGTGCGAGTCGACGCATGGTGCCACAGCAGCTGGTGGAACGTGCTGAGGTCAAAGCGCGCCGCGGCGACGTCGAGCAGCACGAGTGTTCCCGCGATGATCGCTCCGCTCCCGGCGATCAGTGCCACGCGCCGGCGCGTTGCCCCGTCGGGCGCGCGCCAGATCGTGTATATGACGACGAGGCCCGCGAGCGGGACGCCGGAGGTTCGCGTGAGCGCGAGGCCGACTGCCGCGGCGGTCGCGATGGGAAAGGTCAAGGTTCGTCGCCGCGGTGAGGTCAGTGCGGCGAGGATCGATGCCAGGAAGAATGCCACGAGCGCGTACGTCTTCGTCAGCGTCAGGTTGTAGATCCCGGTCGGAAACGCGAGGCACAGCACGGCGACGGCGGCTGCCGAAGCGCGGCCTGCCTCGCGCCACGCCACCCGAACGCACAGGGCGACCGCGGTCGTGGCGAAGGCGAACGAGACGACACGGCCCACGTAGAGGCTGGGCCCCGGGAGTTGGAAGAGCCCGTACACATAGGGAACCAGTGGCATCTGCGTGAAGGAGAAGTCGCGAAATGGCAGCTCGCCCCGCCACACCAACCGGCCTGCGTAGAGATACCAACCCTCGTCGGCATTCACACGGCCGCGGACTACGAACGCGAGCGAGACGAGGCCGAACAACGCCACGCCGCCGATCGCGGCCAAGCCGAAGATCCTTGGGGCGATTGTGCGATGCCTCGGTACGATCGGCCGCACTCCGGTCTCGGCGCTCATCTCCGGGTCCTCCCGTCCCCGCGGGCACGGCGTAGTGCAGGTCGTGTCCGTAACGACCGATGAAGCGGAGCGGTCGGGCCCGCCGGGGGTCGAGGAGTGCGTCCCACCGGCCGCCTGCGGCCCAGCCCCGCACGACGACGAAGCGCACGCCGAGCTCGCGGAGTCGGGCGAGCGCGGCCTCGTCGGGAAGCGTACGCATCTGCACGGAGAGCCGCTTCCACGAGGGTGGGAAGAACCCTGAGTACCCGTTGGGCGTGCGGCGGTGGTGCGCGGTGGTGCCGTAGACGTTCTCGGCCTGAGCGAACCCACTGAGCGCGCCGGCGGTGCGACCGGGTTCGATCGCGGGCAGGTAGAGGACACCGCCCGGTTGGTGCCGCGCCGCCAATGCTTCGTCCACCGGCGCCACCCGGACGTCGGGCCGTCCCGTCCACGGTGCGTAGCCCTCGACGAGCAGCCCGAGAGCCGCGACCGCCGCGACCACGGCTACCGCGCGCCGGGTCTCCCATCCGGAGCGTTTGGCGACCCATCGGCCCACGGCCACCGCGCCGAGGCCGGCGACGATTCCGAGACCGAGCAGTCCGACGACCCACGCGCGCCCGGTCGCGCGCAGAGCGGCCCAGCCGGGTACGTACTCGAACAGGAGCCGGTACGGGAGGTACTGCCGCCAGCCGCTGGGTCCGGCACCCAACCCGAGCAGCACGCCGGTCACGACGAGTGCGCCGCTGGTGACGACCGCGCGGCGCTGCCGTCGCCAGCCGGCGATCGCCCCGATCGGGGCGAGGACGAGCAGCACCGCCCCCGGGAACGCGGGCTCGCCGTACACCGGCCAGTCGTGACCCTGGCCGAGGAGCGGCCCCCACAGCGTGAGGCGCGGGTCCGTCGCCCCGAAGTCGGCGCTGAGCGCCGGCACGTCCGACAGCTTGCGCGCGAACGTCGGCTGATCCTGCTGTACCTGGAGGTACGGGATCGCGAGCGCCAGCGTGCAGGTCAGCGCCGCGCCGAGGGCGAGGAGCGCCACGAGGATGCCGCGCGTGCGGAGAGCTCGACACCGGACGATCAGCACGACGGCGGCGGCGCCGAACGCGTACGCGCCCGGATAGAAGGAGACGGACGCCTGCCATGAGATGGCGAGGGCCATGAGCACGGCGGGCGCCCGGAGTGGACGGCCTGCTTCGGCACGGTCGGCGAGCCACCACGCAGCCGCGGCGGCGACGCCCACGCCGGCGTGGGCGGTCGCGTGCAGCGCGCCGCTCGACAACGTCCCGAACGGCCCGAACGCGAACGCGGCAGCCGTCACCGTGCCGACCGCAACCGAGCGCGTCGCGACGCGTCCGAAGAGGTAGCCGGATGCGGCCGATGTCGCGAAGCCGAGCAGGAGCGCGCAGTTGAGCTGTCCGATCGGGGAGACGCCGAGCCATCGGAGAGGCAGGAGCGGGATCGCAATCCCGAGCAGCGAGTCGGAATAGGCGAGCGTGTTGGGTTCGGGGGCGAAGATGTTGGCGTCGAACAGCGAACCGGGTGACCGCAAACTGTGCTGCACCCAGTCGATGGTCCACGCCTGGAAGCGCGGGTCGAACGGATCGTGGGCGATGTGACCGAGCCGGGTGACGAGTGGCCAGGTCAGGGCGATCGCGGCCACGAGTCCGACCGCGATCGCGATTGCCGTCTCGCGCGCGATCTGCCCGACCGTGATCGGCTCGTCGGGCCGAGTGGTGACCGGTTCCTCGACGACGGCCGTCACCCCTCGCTTGCCTCCGGTTCGAATTCGGCGCGCGAGTTGGCGCGTGTCTCGATGAACCGTCGCCAGAGCGCGTCGACACCGACGCCACCGAGGACGGGGAGGGCCACGTCGGCTGCCACCCGGTAGCGCGTGATTCCGATCGAGATCGCGGCGGTCACCGTCACCATGACTGCGATGGCGATCATCGGGGATATCGGGACCCGGCGCCGACGCATGACCACGAGCGCGTAGATCGACGGCGCGACGAGTGCGTAGTACATGCCGGTCCCGAACCAGGACGGCCAGCGACCTCGACGCTCGAAGAACACGTCGAGGTCGACTCCTTGACGCACCCGGAAGACGCCCCAGACGCGGGCGACGCGCGCGGCCGCGACCACCGGTGCGCGCGTGAGGTGGTCGCCGATGTATGCGAACGCGTTGTTGCGCGCGGTGACGTCGGGGATCGACTCGTCACGAGGATCTTGGAGGAGGAGGTAAGCGATGCCGGGGAACTCGGTGCTCGCGAGCAGCCGTCGTTGTTGGGCATTCTGCGGAGGGCGCGACGCGGTCAGGCAGCGGATGTCCCAGTACCCGATCAGTGGACCCGAGTAGGTGCTGTCGCAGTTCGCGATCTGGAGCACGCTCCCGTGACCGGTGGCGAGGAACACCGGTTCCTGGAAGTCGGCGAGGTTGCGCGCCCACCACGGGAGGATGACGAGCAGGCACGCCGCCCCGACCACTACTACGACGGTGAGTCGCGTGCGAAGACCACGATCGCGCGCCAGGAGGAGTGGCAATCCCATGAAGGGTACGAGCATGATGGCCTCGGGTCTCGTGAGCGCACCGAGTCCGATCGCCGCCCCGAGCAGCACCGCGTCGAGCACCGAACGCGATTCCCAGAGCCGGTACGCGGCGAGCAGGATGGCCGCCACGACGAGCACGTACATCGACTCCGAGACGAGCATTCCGTCGTTGATCCAGAGCATGGGGTACACGGCAGCGACACCCGCGGCGAGCAGTGCCGCCCGGTCGCCCGCGATGCGGCGGGCGACGAGGCCGATGCCCACCACGCTTCCCGCGCCGAGCACACACGACGCCAGCCGGTGCGTCAGCGCGCTCGTGCCTCCGAACCACGACACGGCGGCGAGGTACAGCGTGTAGAGCGGGGGGTGCGCGGCACTCGGATCGAGCCGGTGAAGCGCCTTCCACGTGAGAGGATTGATGAACCCGAGCCCGTCGGCCAACGCGTTCGCCTGCCAGTGGTAGTAGAAGTCGTCGCCCTTGAGGGGGAAGTTGCGCCGCGCGACCAGCACCCAGGCGATCCGGATCGCGAGCGCGGCGAGTCCCATCCCTGCCAACGGCAGCGCGAAGCGGTAGCGCGCCGCCACGGACCTCGTGGACGGCGCGGCGGCGGTGGAGTGCACGAGGCCGCGGTCAGTGGGTAGCAACGGGTTCGGACTGCCGGTCCGTGAGCCGATGCCAGGTGGCGACCATTCCGGTGGCGGCGGCGAGTACGAGTGAGACCTCGGCGGGCGCGCGGTACCGCGTGTTCCCGAAGAAGAGCGCCGCCGCGATCGTTGCGACGGCGATGAACGCCATCAGGGGCAGGATCGACACCCGCCGTCGTCGGAGCACGATCAGACCGGCCACCGCGAAGGGTACGAGCAGGTAATAGGAGAAGAGCCCGGCCCACGAGGCGGCGCGGCCGCGTCCCTCGAGGGCGTAGTCGAGCCTCGTGGTGTCGCCGGGTCGGTAGAAACCCCACATGCGCCCGACGCGCGCGAGGGCCACCACCGGGAGTCGTCCGAGGTGGGCCTTGATGTACTTCATGGCGTCGGCGCGCGCGACCGCGTCGCTCTCGGACTCGTCGTACGAGCTCGGTGGCCACGGGCCCTGGAAGCAGTCGGCGTAGTAGCCGAAGCGGTCGCCGTAATACGTCGCGTCGCAGCTCGCGGCCGAGAGCGCGGCGCCGTACCCACTGTTCATGGTGGAGAACTCCCGGAACCGGAGCATGTTGAACGTGACCCAGGGCAGCAGGAGCAACCCTCCCGCCAGACACGCAGTCACGGCCATCTGTACCCGGCGTTTGCGATCGGCGCCTTTCGCCAGCAGTGCCATCGGGATCACGAGCAGTGGGAACAACAGACTGACTTCTGAACGGCTGTACGTCGCGAGCGCGCACGCGAGACCGAGGAACACGGCCCACCGGATGCTCGGCCGGCGCCAGAACTCGTACGCCACGAGGATCACGACCGCAGCCGTGAGCACCGCCATCGACTCGGAAAGCAGCATGCCGTCGTTGATCCAGAGTTGCGGATACACGGCGCCGATCCCGGCGGCCAGGAGACCGACGGCGGCGCCCGCGATGCGGTATCCGACGATCCCGATCACGAACACCGCGGCCGCACCGAGCAGGCACGATGCGATGCGGTGCGCGGTGACGGTGTCGAAGCCGAACCACGACCACACCGAGAGGTAGGTCGTGAAGAGCGGGGGGTGAACACTGCTCGGCCGGTGCGTGGAGCCGTAGAGCGAGAAGCGGAACGGGTCGACGAACCAATAGCCCTTCGCCAACGCGTTTGCCTGCCAGTGGTAGTAGTAGGCGTCTCCCCACAGGTAGTAGCCGTAGTGGTAGCTGTGGATGTTGGTGGTCGGTCGCCACCACAGGACGTTGGCCAACCGGACCGCGAACGCGAACAGCGTGATCACGCCTAGCCGTCGGGCGATCACGGTGCGGATCTCGTGGTGCGGGAGCGGCGCCAGAGCGCGTCAAGGGCAAAGGCGGCGAGGACCGGGATCATGAGGTCGAACGGGGCGCGATAGCGCGTCACCGGGAATCCGACCACGACGGTGATCGTGACCGAAAGGGCGATGGCCAGCATCGGGAAGATCGGGAGGTGCCGGCGCCGCATGACGAAGAGCCCGCCGATCGCGAAAGGGATCATGAGGTAGTAGGCGACCAGTACCGCCCACGACTCGACCAGGCCGCGGCGTTCGTACGCATCGTTCAGGTGGACATCCTGGATCGGGCGAAACACGTCCCAAATGCGGCCGATTCTTGCGAGCAGCACCACCGGCACGCGGGCAAGGTTATTCCGAATGTACGTGACGCCTTGATCTCGCGCGCGGGCGTCGACCACGCTCTCTTCGAGGTTTCTGGGGTAGTTGCCGAAGCTGCAGCGGTCGTCCCAATACCCGAGCTTCTCACCGTGATAGGTCGCGTCACAGTTGCCGTAGGCGAGGACGCCACCAAAGCCGGTTCCGAGCACGGTGGGTTCCTCGAACGTCACGAGGTTCCGGACGACCCACGGCGCGGTGATGACGACTCCAATCGCGGTGATGACGCCGAGCACGCGCAGGGTGCGCTTCCACCCGATCCCGCGCGTGAGCAGAACAGTCGACCCGCCGAGAAGTACGAAGAGGACCGCCCCCTCCGAGCGGGTCAGCACCGCCAGGGACAGAGGCACAGCCATCGCCGCGGCCGGCTTGACCCCCGGTGCCTCCCAGAACCGGTACACGGCGATCACCGCGAGTGCCACGAGGACGCAGTAGAGCGTCTCCAGCCCGATCACGGAGTCGTTGACCCACAAGGGCGGGTACGCGGCGGCGAGGATCGCGGCGACGATACCGATGCCGTTGCCACCGAGTTGGCGGCCGAGCAGGCCGATGAGGAACACCGCCAGCGCCCCGAGGAGCGCGGTGATCACACGAAACGAGAGCTCGCTCGTGATCCCGAGACGGGCCGGGAGCGCGAGCAGGAGGGGGTAGAGCGGTGGGTGGAGCGCGGTCGGAATCTCGCGGCCGAAGAACTTGAATGCAAACGGGTTGGTGAAGCCGTGGCCGTGGGCGAGCAGATTCGCCTGCACCGTGTAGAAGACTTGGTCGCTCAGGCGTACGTCGCGCACGCGCGGATCGACGATCGCGGCCGCGTACCACACGCGCCAGATGGTTGCCGCCGCCGTGACGAGCCCCAGGCGTGCGAAGAAGCGACGGGTCGAGGCGGCCATCGACGCGCACGCTATCAGTGGCATCTTGCGAGATACCGCGGACCGATACGGCGGTCGTGGCGTCGCCTACGCTGGCACGGTCCCGCACGCGCGCCGCCACTGGGGAAACGGAGCTGGCTCGAATCGTGTACGACACGGCCAGCCGCGCAAGGTCACGGTGGCACCCGCCCGATGATGACGCAGATCCGTCGCCCTCGCCGGTGAGCGAGGCCCCTCCCGCGAGGCCGCCGCACTTCGGCTACCAGCCCGCGCTCGACGGGCTCCGTGCATTCGCGGTGGCGTCCGTGTTGTTCTACCACGCCGGGCAGTCGTGGGCGATCGGCGGCTATCTCGGGGTCGATGCCTTCTTCGTGCTGAGCGGTTTCCTCATCACGGCGCTGCTCGTCACCGAGTGGAGTTCGCGGCCGCGGATCGATCTTGGCGCGTTCTGGGCGCGCCGGGCGCGGCGCCTCCTCCCCGCGCTCGGGCTCGTGATCGCCGGGATCCTCGTCTACGCGGCCGTGTTCGCGGCCTCGGGGGAGTTGGCACGCATCCGCGCTGACGGCTTTGCCACGATCGGCTACGTCGCGAATTGGAAATTCGTCTTTTCCGGCGAGTCGTACTTCGCCCACTTCACACAGCCGTCGCCGTTCCGGCACATGTGGTCGCTCGCGATCGAGGAGCAGTTCTACCTGATCTGGCCACTGATGGTCGCGGCGATTCTCGCGGTGGGACGCTCGCTGCGCATCCTGCTCGCGGCCGCGAGTGCGTTGCTCATCGGATCGGCGGTGCTCATGTGGCTGCTCTACGCGCCGGGACAGGACCCGTCGCGCGTCTACTACGGAACCGACACCCGCGCGCAGTCGCTGCTCCTCGGAGCGATCGCGGCGATCCTCGTGTACCTCCACGGTCCGATCAGGTCGCGTGCTGCCCGGCTCGCGCTCCGGGCCGGCGCGCTCGTCGGCGCGGTGTACACGTTGTGGTTGTGGTCCCGGATGTCCGAGCGCACGGATGACCTCTATCGCGGCGGATTCCTGCTCGCCGGGCTCGCGGTCGTCACCGTCATCGCGTCGGTGACGCAGCCTGACCGGGGGGTCATGGGCCGCGCGCTGTCGTGGTTCCCTCTTCGTTGGATCGGGATGATCTCCTACGGGCTGTACCTGTGGCACTGGCCCATCTACCTCACGCTCACGTCTGCCCGTACCGGAATCGATGGGAACGCCCTCCTCTTCCTGCGCCTTGCGACGACGTTCGTTTTCGCCGCCCTCTCGTACTACGCAGTCGAGCGACCGATCCGTCGAGGCACGCTCCGGATCCCTCGGCCGGCGCTCGTCGTGCCCGCGGTCGCGGGCGCGCTCGTCGTGGCGCTGGTCCTGTGTACCAGCGACGGTGGGGCGTCGATCGCGCAGAGCCCGGTCGAGCGCCAAGCCCCCCGGCGCGCCGGTTCCCAGGAGAGCGGCGCGGTGCCCGCCGCGCCCACGACGACGCGCGTGCTCCTGGTCGGGGATTCCGTCGCCCTCACCCTCGGCACTGGAATGACAATCGTCGCCGCCGGGACCAACGGGCGCGTTGCGTTCGAGAACGGCGGCACGTTCGGGTGCGGCATGCTGCGTCGCGGCTCGATTCGTGTCGGCGGGGAGCTCATCGACCAGCATGCCGAGTGTGACGACTGGAACCAACGCTGGGTGGCGAACATGGAGAAGTTCCAGCCCAACGTGGTCGTGCTGCTCGCCGGCGCGTGGGACGTGCCCGACCGGGAGATCGACGGCCGGCAGTACAGCCCCGGGTCGGTGGGATTCGACCGCTACTTCTTGTCGGAGCTCGGCGACGCGACCAGACTGCTCGCGTCGCAGGGTGCGAAGGTCATATTGCTGACCACACCGTTCTTCTCGCGCCCCGACCTCGTCGGAGGACCGGCAACGTGGCCCGAGTACGAGCCGTGGCGCGTCGACCGCGTGAACGCGCTGCTCCGCGACTACCTCACCGCACACCCCCGTGCGTATACGTTGATCGATCTGAATGGCTTCGTCTCGCCCAACGGAAAGTTCACCGCCGAGCTCCGGGGCGTGCGCCTTCGCGACGACGGTGTGCACTTCACGGTCGAGGGAGCGAGCATGGTCTCGGAGTGGCTCATGCCCCAGCTCGAGCAGATCGCGCAGCGGCCCGCCGTCGACGGGACCGACGGGGTGGAGCACTACGACCCGCGCAAGCTGCGCGCGAGCTGACCCGATGCGCTTCACGATCATCGGGCACAGCTGCCTCTACGTCGAGACGAGCGCCGGGACGATCCTCGTCGACCCCTGGCTGTCGGGCTCGTGCTATTGGCGGTCGTGGTGGCATTACCCGCCGACCCAGGACGCGGCTCCGGAATGGCTCGCGCCCGACTACCTCTACCTCACCCATCACCACTTCGATCACTTCCACTTCCCCTCGATGCGGCGCATCTCGCGGGCGACCCACGTGCTGGTACCGAAATTCGGTGTCGACGTGCTCTCGAGTCAAGTCCGAGCGCTGGGATTCAGCGAGGTGATGGAAATGCCGCATGCTCAAGTCGTACAGCTCGGTCCCCGCGTGCGTGTCGCGTCGTACCAGTACGGCGCCGACGACACCGTCTTCGTGATTGCCGACGGGGACGAAGTGCTCGTCGATGTCAACGACAGCAAGATCCGCGGACGAGCGCTGCGCCAAATACGAGAGGAGTTCGGCAGGCCGACGTTCGTCTTCAAGAGCTACTCGTTCGCTCAGGCGTACCCCACGTGCTACACGGCCGACGACCCACACGACCTCACGCTCGTCACTCGGGACGATTACATACGCGACTGGCTCAGCGTCGTGGGGGAGCTCGAGCCGCGGTATGGCGTGCCGTTCGGCAGCATGGTCGC
>Ga0315281_10003733_pt1 | contig 22267 bp, 16 predicted proteins | sample YL17G07_0_MG_FD_204540 | JGI IMG/M metagenome (GOLD analysis project Ga0315281, IMG submission 204540) | Sediment microbial communities from Yellowstone Lake, YNP, Wyoming, USA - YL17G07_0 | ecosystem: Environmental > Aquatic > Freshwater > Lake > Sediment | place: USA: Wyoming | collected... | reverse complement strand
TTCCTTTTGTCGTATCCGCGGCTTGATGCTGAATCGTCTCCTTCTCCTGGACATAGGTCTTCCAGATCTCGATTCCATCCAGACTGGTGCCCACGATCTTGTCCTGATCAAAGGCCTCCACAATAGGCCTCGCCTCCGACGCCCCATCCAACCCCTCGTCCTGAATCGTTCTGAAAATGCCGATCGCCTCGTCGTTCCTTCCGAGGGCGAGCAGCTCGTATCCCCGATAAAGAGGTGCATAGCCTTCCAGGTCGGTGTCGTTCGATGAGGAGGACAACTGTTGAATGGCCAGAAAACACTCCGCGGCCAGCCCGCTCAACTTCTCATGAACGAATTCCGTATCCGATGGACTGAAGAAATTCGTCCCTTTGAGACGGAAATATTCTTGTCCCAGGGCGACGAGCATGCCCATGGACTCTTTTTTCTCTTCCGCCGACAAAGTCCCCTCTTCAAGAGAGGCCTGGATATCTACAATGTGTGTTTTTTCCGCCTCGAAATTTTGCGCCAAGACAAAGGCCCGGTCGGCGTCGATCTCCGCCTTCACCTGCGCCATTTCCTGGGGATCGCTTAAACCTCCAAGATAATACGAGTTCGCTTCCAGGCGAAGCTTCCGGATCTCACCATCTCCCGGATTCCATTCAAGGCAGGCGGAGAAGGACTGGCGGGCCCCGTGGAAGTCCCCATTCATGAGATGAGTCAACCCAACCTGGCGTTGGGTTTTGAAGGCAAGGTCGCGGTCTTTGAAATACCCCTCAACCCCCTTCCAATCCACGGTGGGCCTTCCCCAGTCCGCCGAAGCCTGTCTCCACGCATCCTTTTGCTTCAAGAGCCACATCTTGCTCGTCAGAGGGTTTTGCGCGTGACATCCGATCTTCGCGACATGGCACTCCTCCTCATGGGAGACAACGACTTTGGAATTCCGAAGTAGATCGATATCCATATAAGGGGATAAGAACAGCAAACGGCATGCCAAAAAGGCTGGGCAAAACAGGGTTTAAGTTTCTGATATTCTTTGTATTTTTTTCAACAAGAAGCGGGGAGAAATCAACCTAAGGGAGCATCGTCCCCTGTTCGTTAACCTCGGCATACATCAATAAGAATGGGGGATCGCTCACGCGCCACGTTCCGGTGGCCGAGATGGTCATCGAAAAGGCGAAGCGCTATCGAACAAGAAATTCCTGGATTCGATGAAACAACGATCGGGCGCTCCATAATGATGCTTGACAAACATCATGTCTAACATGCATCATGTTTGACATGCATCGCTTTTGGAATCGTGATTTTGAACGTCAAAAAATAAGGAGCGTTTCAGGTAAAGGCGTCTTTGGATGCGTGACGGGGCGCCGGCGCTTGGGCAAGACGGCGCTGCTGGTCAAGTCATGCGAGGAGCTGGACGGTCTCTATCACCAAGCGGTAGAGGGCACCGCTCAGCAACAGATCGAGCATGTTGTGGAGGAATGGAAGGACCGCCTGCCCATTTTCAAGAAGGTGACCCCCAGGGATTGGTCCGGATTTTTCTCCCTTCTTTCCCGGGAAGAACTCCCTAAAATGATCGTCTTCGACGAGTTTCCTTATTGGGTGCAAGGCGACGCGACGCTTCCGAGTGTGCTGCAAAAATGGATCGATCACGAGTTGCCGCAAAAAAAGACCTTCCTTTGCGTCTCCGGCGCCTCCCAATCCATGCTCTATTCCCAGCTTCTCAACGAAGCCGCGCCCCTCTATGGCAGAGCGTTGCTCCATCTCCATTTAGAGCCTCTTTCCTATGATTGGTTTTGCCGCGCCCTGAATTATCCAAAAAAAAATCCTCTCTCTTTCGTTCGTTTTTCCTTGGTGGGCGGCGTGCCTCATTATTGGAAACTTATGCCCAAGGGATCCGTCATCGCTCAGGCCGAGTCTCTCTATTTTGAACCGTCCGCCTTTCTTTCCGAAGAACCCAAGATCATCCTGCAGGAGGAAGGGGTGACCGGCTCGCTACCGAAAGCTATTTTAGATCTCATCGGCCGGGGTGTTTCCAAACCAAGTGAAATAGCCTCTCGATTAGGGGCTCCTCAAGGAAATCTCTCTCGTCCCCTCGCCCTTCTCCAGGAGGTGGGGGTGGTGCAAAGAGAGCTTCCCTTCGGCGAATCCTTAAGAACGACCAAGAAGGTCATCTATTCCATCCTCGATGCTTCCATCTCCTTTTACTATCACATTCACCTTCCCTTTCGGGGGAGATGGCCGACGATGACAGCGAAGCAGAAGGAAGAAACCATTCATCTCCATGCATCAAAGCAGTGGGAAAACTACTGTCGACAGGCCACTCCGGGCTCGGCCCGCTATTGGGAAGGCGATACGGAGATCGATCTCGTGGCCCCTATTTTGAAGGGAAAAAAAACGCTTGTCGCCGAGTGCAAATGGAAAAAAATCTCTCCCGATGAAGAGAAATCGTTGTTGGAAGATTTGAGAAATCGTTTTAGCCGGACAAGGCTCGCTCAGAAGATTCGGGATCCCGAGTTTAAGATTTTCTCTCAAAAAGATCTTGTCAGCCTTGATTAATCGACCCACCACGTTGAGCCATTAGAGACCGCGCCGCGATGGCCCTTATTTCCGGAAAACCGCCACCACATTCGGCACGGCGGTCTCGCCCTCGATGGTGATTTTGATCTTCGGCGTCGCCACGGAGAGTTGCGTGGAACCTCCGCCGTCGAGATTGAGCGCCTGCACGCAGTCCTGTTTTAAAAACTCGGCCCACTCTTTGAGATAGATCGGCTTTTCGGAAACGGCGATCACCACCTGGCCGTCCTGCGTGATACCAACGGCCGATCGCCGGGCGGGCAGGGTCTCCTTGAATCCCAGAACCTTTCCGTCCACCACGAGGCGCGGGCCGACCTGCAAGGCCGTCAAGACGCCCGCGGGGTTCCAGTCCTTGCGGGCAATGATCTTCGGATGCTTGCCTTCGATCACGAAGACGCCCCAAGAATTATTGCGAAGCGGATTCAGCGTCTTGCCGTTCCTGTGGAGCAATCCCATTGAATGATGGAACTCGTCGAAAAAACCTCCGTTGATCGCCGCGATCGCTCCGCTCTTCTCGCGATAGCGTTGGGCCGTCAGGATCGGCGTGCCGAAGTCCTTCCCCAAGAGAACATCCACCCGAAAACGAGAAGGATCGATGCGCAAAAGATGAATTTGTTGGTCATCAGAAGAAGAAGAAAAATTGGAACTCCGGTAAGCGAGCCCCTTTTCCAGGGGCGCCCACTGGGCGAGAACCGCCGTGGGAAGAATCGCGAAGACAACGGCAAATCCTAATATTTTTTTTATCATTTCTCTGCAGCACGCGTGGATTGGATTTCAATTGTGGAGCCGTCCCGCAAATCTTCGTCCGAAGCCGACACGATCGTGTCGCCTTCGTTCAGGCCTTTGGTGACGGTCGGTTGATTGTTGTAGTTGTCGCCAAGCTCCACGGGCACGCGGTGAACTTGGATGCCGTCGATTCGAAAGACGTAGTTGGTCTTGTCGCCTCGAACGACCGCCGATTCGGGCACCACGAAGATCTTGCGTCGCGCTTGGGTCCTGATCTCGATCGTCCCCTTCATATCCGCCTTGAACGTGAAATCGGGATTGGGAATCTTGATCTTCACCGGAACGCCGACGCCTCCGACCGATCCGCGGCTTTCCACGTCGGTCCCGACCACGGCCACCTCGCCGGTCAGGTCTTGGTTCACGCCCTGAAGACGGACGGTGATTTCGGGCTCCTTCTCGAGGGCCGTCACCGCGTCCGCCGGAATCGAAAAGGTGAAATAAATGGGATCGAGTTTGACGACTTCCAGCAGGACCTGATCCGTATTGGCCGTCGCGCCGTCGCTCACGCTTTTCTTAACGACCACTCCGGCGAACGGGCTGTTTAGTTCTTGCAGGTCCGTCGATTTCTCCAAGAGTTCGGCCTCCGCCTTGGCGCGTTCGAGCTTGGCCTGGTAGAGGGCCAACCGATCGTCGAGCCCTTCGGCCTCGACCTCGGAGAGCTTCCCCTCCTCGCTCAACAACTCCCTGTTTTTTTGGAGATTTCCGATATTTTGGATCTCGGCCTCCGACTCCTTGATCTCCGCGCGCGCGAGATTGAGCCGGAGACGAATTTTTTCCTCGTCGAATTTAATGAGAGAATCCCCGGACTGAACGTGCGCGCCCTCCTCCACCATCACCTTCTGAACCTTCACGTCGGAAGGCGCCTTGGCCTGGTACCGATCCACGGCCTCGGTCTTGCCGTCGGTATTGATGGTGAACGGCACGTCGCGCGCCGCAACGATCAAACCCGCGACTCCGATCGGCCCTTTTTGCACCTTCTTCAGGACCGACTCATCGGCCTTCGTTTTTTTCTTTTCTACTTTTTTGCCACCGCAGGCAGCGAACAAAACGGCGAACGAGAGCGCCGCGATCGCAAGACTCATGAAGGCTCTTTTCATGGGAGGCGATCGTAGTGAGTTTTTGTTAAAAAGCAATAAACAAATCAGCGGGTTACGATTCGCTTGACCTCACTAGGGGCCTTTGTTAGCACTCGGCATTCACATGCCAAACACCACTCAAGATTTGATGGAGAAAGTCGTCTCACTCGCGAAGCGGCGCGGTTTTATTTTTCCCTCGAGCGAGATTTACGGAGGGATCACGGGTTTCTGGGATTACGGACCCATCGGCGCCGAGCTGAAGAAAAAAGTCAAAGATTCTTGGTGGCGCGAGATCGTTCAACAGAGGGACGACGTCGTGGGCGTCGACACCTCCATCATCGCCCATCCGCAGACCTGGGTCGCCTCTGGCCACGTTTCTCATTTTTCGGACCCGATGGTCGATTGCAAGACCTGCAAGGGCCGTTTCCGCGCGGATCAGATCGACGACATCGAATGTCCCCAAAAGCCGTCGTTGAGCGTCACGCAATGCGCGAAAGACAAAATAGGCGCCGGAGAGTTGACCGAAATCCGTCAATTCAATCTCATGTTCAAAACCTACGTGGGTCCCGTCGAGGGAGAGAACGCCGTCGCCTACCTCCGGCCCGAAACGTGTCAGTCGATTTTCACGCAATTCAAGAACGTTCAGATCACGAGCCGTCTTAAGGTCCCCTTCGGCATCGCGCAGATCGGAAAAAGTTTTCGAAACGAAATTACTCCGAAGAATTTCATCTTCCGCTCGCGCGAATTCGAACAGATGGAGATGGAGTTTTTCGTCAAACCGGACGACAGCACTCGCTGGTATGAGCTCTGGGTGGCGGAGCGTTTGAAGTGGTTCCAAAGTCTCGGAATCAAAAAAGAAAACCTGCGCCTGCGTCCCCATGAGAAAGACGAACTGGCCCACTACGCCAAGGGCTGCACGGACATTGAGTACAAGTTTCCGTGGAATTGGGGCGAGCTCGAGGGTATCGCGGACCGCGGCAACTACGACCTCTCCCAACACATGAAGGCGTCCGGAAAGGATCTTTCTTACTTCGACGAGGAATCCAAGGAAAAGTTCGTTCCGGGCGTCGTCGAATGCTCGGTCGGCGTGGACCGCACGTTCTTGATCCTGCTCCTCGACGCCTATGAAGAGGAGGAGGCCCCGACGGCGGAACAGGGCGAGACCAACAAACGCGTCGTCTTGCGTTTCGATCCAAAAATGGCGCCTTACACGGCGGCGATCTTTCCGCTCTCGAAAAAGCTCGGCGAGCCCGTCCGCAAACTCGAACGCGACCTGCGAAAGCATTTCCCGACCGACTACGATGAGATCGGCAGCATCGGCAAACGCTACCGGCGCCACGACGAGATCGGGACGCCGTTTTGCGTCACCTATGATTTTGATTCGCAGACGGACCAGAAGGTCACGGTACGTCATCGGGATTCCATGAAGCAGGAGCGCGTCTCCATCGAACAGGTGAAGGACTACATCCGGTCGCAGTTGGATTGACAGGAGAACGTATGGCCAAGTTCGTTTATTTTTTCGGCGCCGGCCAGACCGACGGCAAAGGCGATATGCAAGGCGCTATGAAGGAGCTCTTGGGCGGCAAGGGCGCCGGTCTCGCCGAGATGACCAGCCTCGCCATCCCCGTGCCGGCGGGTTTTACGATCACGACGGAAGTCTGCACCTACTTTAACGAACATAAGGGTCGCTATCCCGGCGATCTTGAGGCGGAGGTCCAAACAAACCTTGCCAAGATCGAAGAGGCGATGGGAGGCAAGTTCGGGGATCCCGCGGATCCCTTGCTTCTTTCTGTCCGTTCGGGGGCGCGAGCCAGCATGCCCGGCATGATGGATACGGTCCTGAATCTGGGTTTGAACGACGAGACCGTCGAAGGCCTGGCCAAGAAGACCGAAAACCCGCGCTTCGCCTACGACAGCTATCGCCGTTTCATTCAGATGTACGCGGACGTCGTGATGGGAATGGAGCACGGCCAATTCGAGAAAATTCTTGAGGAGACGAAGGAACACAAAGGCGTGCGCGGGGACACCGAACTCGACGCAAAGGATCTGAAGGATTTGGTCCGGCTTTACAAAGCGGCGGTCAAGAAACACCTCGGGCGGGATTTTCCCTTCGATGTCAAAGACCAGCTCTGGAACGCCATCGCCGCCGTCTTCCGGTCCTGGAACACCAAGCGCGCCATCGAATACCGGCGCATTCATCAGATCCCCGAGCATTGGGGAACGGCCGTCAACGTGCAATCGATGGTCTTCGGCAATATGGGCAACGACTGCGCCACCGGGGTCGCTTTTACGCGAGACCCGTCGACCGGCGAGGAAAAATTTTTCGGCGAATATCTGGTGAACGCACAAGGCGAGGACGTGGTGGCGGGCATACGCACGCCGCTCGCCATCAGCGGCTCGCCCGACTCCTTGGAAAAAATCATGCCCCAGGCCTACAAGACCTTGGTCACCATCTATCGCAAGCTCGAAGCTCATTATAAAGACATGCAGGACATCGAGTTTACGATCCAAAAAGGCAAGGTCTGGATGCTTCAGACACGCTCGGGTAAACGCACGGGCGCGGCCTCCGTCCGTATCGCGGTCGACATGGTTCGGGAAAAAATTCTCACGGAGAAGGAAGCTATTCTCCGTGTCTCTCCCAATCATCTTGACCAACTTCTTCACCCCGCCATCGATCCGAAGGCGAAAAAAGAGGTGATCGCGAAAGGCCTACCCGCATCTCCGGGCGCGGCCGTCGGCCGCGTGGTCTTCACCGCCGAGGACGCCCAGGAATGGGCCGAGCGGGGCGAGAAGGTCATCTTGGTGCGGCAGGAAACCTCGCCCGAAGACATCCACGGCATGCACGCCGCTCAAGGCATCCTCACCGCACGCGGCGGTATGACGAGCCACGCCGCTGTCGTCGCGCGCGGCATGGGCAAGAGCTGCGTCTCCGGTTGCGGCGATTTGAGCGTCGATTACAAAAACGAAACCTTTGAGGCGAGAGGCCACGTCATCCGCAAAGGCGATTGGCTGACGATCGACGGCGCGACCGGCGAGGTCATCCGCGGCCAGGTCTCCACGATCCAGCCCGAACTCTCGGGCGACTTCGGACAACTCATGAGCTGGGCCGACAAGCACCGCCGTCTCAAAGTCCGAACGAACGCAGACACCCCTCTCGATTCGCGCGTCGCGCGCCAATTCGGCGCCGAAGGCATCGGCCTCTGCCGCACGGAACATATGTTCTTCGAGCCCGACCGGATCGACGCGGTCCGCGAGATGATTCTGGCCGAAAATTTGGCTGAGCGCGAAAAGGCCCTCGCCAAGATCCTTCCCATGCAAAAGGGCGACTTCAAGGAAATTTTTCGCGAGATGAAGGGGCTGCCGGTCACGATCCGCCTGCTTGATCCGCCGTTGCACGAATTCCTGCCCCAGACCGATCAGGAAATTTTGGATTTGGCGAAAAAGATCGGCGTCTCCCCCGAAAAACTCAAGGTGAAGGCGGAGTCGCTCCACGAATTCAATCCGATGCTCGGGCATCGCGGTTGCCGTCTCGGCATCACCTTCCCCGAGATCTATCGGATGCAGGTCCGCGCCATCATGGAGGCCGCCTGCGAGCTCGCCAAAGACGAGGGGTTCAAGATCATCCCGGAAATCATGATCCCGCTGGTCGGGCATGTGAACGAGCTTAAAAAAATGCGCGAGGAAACCGAAAAGGTCTGCAAGCAGGTCATTGAAGAAAAGGAATCTCCGATCGATTATCTCATCGGCACCATGATCGAACTCCCAAGGGCCGCGATCACCGCGGATGAGATCGCCCAATACGCCGATTTCTTCTCGTTCGGAACCAACGACCTGACCCAGACGACGTTCGGGTTCTCGCGCGACGACGCGCAAAAATTCCTTCCGTCCTACATCGAGAAGGGAATCCTGACCACCGATCCCTTCGTCACCCTGGATCAGACCGGTGTCGGCGGCTTTATCCGCATGGGCGTCGAAAAGGGGCGCTCGATCAAGAAGACCCTCAAGGTCGGCATCTGCGGCGAACACGGAGGCGACGCGGCCTCGGTCGAGTTCTGCCACAAGATCGGACTGGATTACGTGAGTTGCTCGCCTTACCGCGTCCCGATCGCCCGCCTCGCCGCGGCTCATGCGGCCTTAAAGGATCATGAATGAACACCTTCAAGCACGTCGCCCGGCTGGCCTGTTTTTTTTCATTGATCTACCTCGCTCTGGCGGGAAGCAAGTGCGACAACGGCGTCCTGTTCAAGGAGATCGCGCCGAATAATCTCGCGGCCCCCCTATCGGTCACGGTCGATCCCGCGAAGCAACGCGCCTACGTCATCAATTCCAATAACACCTTGGAATTCACGACAACGCAGTTCACGATCCTGAACCTTGCAGACCCTGCGGCACCCGTGATCTTGGACAATCCGGCGAATCCGGCCCCGATGCCGAATTTCTCTTCGCAGTCCACCTACGACGCGGCAAGCGGTTTCGTCTATACGCCGAACCGCGCCTCGGACAGCGTTACCGACACGTCGGACAATCTCCTCCGCATCAACGTCGACGAGGCCTCCTCGACCTTCGGCCAGATCGATACGTTCACCGGCGGCGAGAATCCCTTCGGCATTTCATGCTGCGACGCCCTGGGCCGCCTTTATATGATCAACGCCGGCGGCAAAGGTCCTGGAACGATCGACGTCTATGACCCGGCCGATCTCTCGTCTTTCGTCCAACTTTCGCTCGAAGTGCGATTGAGTTCCGGAGAAGATTTCAAAGGGATCAACTCGACGGAAGGCGTATTTCTCGGCCGTCAGCTTTTCGTGACCAATCGGAACGGACGCATCTATATCATCAATACCGATGAAATCGGCGACGCCGCAAAAAATCCCATCGACTACATCCTCCTCAAAGGTAACGATCTCCGCGGCATCGCCACCGACGGCACGTCACTCTTCGTCGTGGACGGCAAGACGAACGCGACGGCCCTCCTGGTCCTGAATCCGGCCGTCGTCCCTCCCGTTTCGCCCGACGCCGGGACGATTGCGGAACTCCAAATCTCTCAAGTGCAGACCACGAGCATCGCCGTCGGAAAGGACCCGAACGAAGTCCTCGTCTCTAACGGACGCGCCTATGTCACCAACCGTCAAGATAACACGATCAGCGTCATCGACATCGCGTCCAGTTCTCTGGTCACAACGATCCCCGTCGGGGACGAACCCTTCGGAATGGCGGCCTTCACATCGGGCGGCACGGACTATCTCTACGTAACCAACCTCTTCTCGGACTCGATCTCGATCATCGATACCGCGACCGCTACGGTCGTCGGCACTTTCAAACCCTGACCTCAAAAAAAAGATGGAAACCTTGCTTTATTATAGTCAGGGAGCCTGTTCACTAACCGAGATCATCGTATTGGAATGGTTGGGCCAACCGTATCGGCTCTGCCGTGTGGAACGCGCGGAGAGGGCGAGTGACGCCTATTTGAAGATCAATCCCCTTGGTGCAGTGCCGGCTCTTCGCGTGGAGGACGGCGTCTTGGTCGAAAATAGCGCCATTCTTCTTTATTTGTGCTTGCGACAACCGAAGTCCGATCTGATTCCGAAACCCGGTTCGTGGGAATTCAATCTCCTCAATCAACGACTCTCCTATCTCGGATCGAGATTCCACGTCGCCTTCTATCCCTACTTCATGCCTCAAAATTACGTCGATGATCCGTCGCTTTATCCCGAAATCAAAGACTCGGCGGTTGAATCGATTCAAGAAGAAGCGGCCTTTGTGAATGGGCTTTTAAAGGACAGGGAATTCTTTTTGGGCTCAAAAAGAAGCGTCTTGGACGCCTATCTGTACGCCATGTCCCGTTGGGCCAAGCCTTTGTTCAATCTTCCCCAACTTTTTCCCAATCTGGCGAGTCATCAGGAGCGCATGGAGAAAGACCCCGCCGTTCGGTTCGGTTTGGAGATCGAAAAGAAAGGCGCCGATGTCAAATCCCGCGGGCCCTTCCTGGGGCACATGATATTTCCAGGGACGGACTACTAAAGTGCTCCTTCGTTTCAATTTGCAGGCAATATCAACCCCTTGTATCTGTGGATAACTTTGTACCTATTAGTAGTCGATTCGCCTAGACTTAGAATGACCATATATGGTAATTTCCGCTTCAATTCTAAGCCATTGGAATCATTTACGTTTATTGCAAGGCACGAGAGGAGTCCTCGATGAGAATTAAGAGGCTCGAACTTGTCGGTTTCAAGTCTTTCGTTGAACCCACCGTTATAGACTTTGACGCCCCGATCACGGGTGTCGTTGGGCCCAATGGATGCGGCAAATCAAACGTCGTCGACGCCGTCCGCTGGGTCATGGGCGAGATGAGCGCGAAGAGCCTCCGCGGCCGCTCGATGGAGGACGTGATTTTCAACGGCTCCGAAAAACGGCCCCCCTTGGGTTTTGCCGAAGTCTCCCTGACTTTCTCCACCGAGGACGGAATCGCCCCTCCCGACTACGCCGGCTTTTCCGAAATCACCGTCACGCGCCGCCTCTATCGCTCGGGCGACAGCGAATACCTGATCAATAAGGTCCCCAGCCGTCTGCGCGACGTCGTGGAAATCTTCCTCGGGACCGGCGTCGGTCATCGCGCCTACTCGATCATCGAACAGGGCAAGATTGATTTCGTCATCAATGCCAAACCCGAAGAGCGGCGCCTGCTCCTGGAAGAGGCCGCCGGGGTCTCGAAGTTCAAGGCGCGCAAAGAGGCCGCCCTCCGCAAGATGGAAGGCACCGAGCAAAATCTTTCCCGTTTGAAGGACATCCTCCACGAAGTCACACGGCAGATCAATTCCCTCGACCGCCAGGTCAAGAAGGCGGAGCGCTACAAGGGCCTAAAGAACGAGCTGCGCGAATTGGAACTTAGACTGTCCGCGCTCAATTACCTCGAGCTCACGCGCGAGGTCTCGGAGCTTAAATCGCTCCTCGATGATTGGACGACGAAAGAAACGCACTCCACCGCGGAACTCTCCACCCTGGAAAGCGATCTCGAGCGCGGACGCCTCGAATCGGTCGAAAAGGATCGCGCCTACAACACGCTCCAAGAGCGCACCTATGAAGTGACCAGCCGTCTCCAGCTTCTCGAGGCCCAAGACGGATTCCGCCGCAAGGAATTGAAGATCCTCGAGGACGCCAATGAGTCGGCGCACCGGGATATCGTGGAACTCAAAGGCCGTCTCGATACCCTTAAGGTGGAAAAAGAAGAACAAGACAAGAAACAGCAGGAACTCGAAGCCGAATCGGGGGGGTCCAACGCCCTTCTCGATCTCGCCGAAAAAGAATGGCATGCCGTCGAATCGGCCCGCGAACACTTAGTTCATTCGATCGAAATCCTGAAAGAAGAGCGTCATCAATCCAGCTCGGAGATCCAGAGGATCGAGGCGGAGAAACGTCTCTACGAAGAGCGCCAGGTCGCCCTCAAGGGCCAGATCGCTCGCGCCGAGGTGGAGACTTCGGAAGAGGCGAGACGTCTCGAAGACCAAAAGGGTCTCTTACAGACCAAGGCGCAGCAATTGCAGGACACGACCGAACGCTGCCGCACCCTCCATGCCGATCTCGAAAACCTGAAGGGCGACATCGCCTCCAAACAGGAGCGCAAGGAAACCCTCTCGAAAGAACTCAAGGTCCGCGATGAAGAGTTGATGCAGAAACGTTCGCGCCTGAAATCCCTCCTCGACCTCGAAAGAAACTTTGAGGGCTACGAAGAAGGCGTTCGCTCCATCCTTCAAAAAAAGAAACAAGGCGGACACCAAGGCGTCTTCGGCGTCGTCGCCGATTTCATCGAGACCTCGCCGCAATACGAAATGGCGGTCAGCGCGGCCTTGGGGGAAAAGCTCGAGTACGTCATCGTCAAAGGCCAAGCGGAGGGCATCGAGGCCATCAATTGCCTGAAGGCCGAGGCCACGGGCCGGTCGAGTTTCATCCCGGTGGAGATCCGCGACAAGATCGTCGAGGATTTTCCCTATCAACAAAGCGGCGTCCTGGGCCCTCTGCTCAGTCACGTCCGTGTCAAATCGGATTATCAAAAGATCGGTCAGTATCTCTTGGGAGACGTCGTGCTCGTTGAGACCTTGGGCGACGCCCTCTCCCTCTGGCGCGCCAACGGCCATAAAAAAACGCTCGTCACGATGGACGGCGAGGTCGTCGATCCTTATGGCGTCGTCAGCGGCGGAACGACCGGCATCCGCGGCAAAATCCTTTTGGAGAAGAAACGCGAAATCAAGGAACTCCGCTTCCTCACCTCGGAGTTGGAAGAAGAGATCGGCCTCAAGGACGACACGCTCTCCCAACTCGAGGGATCGCTGTCCGAACTCAGGCTCGATCAAGACGCTCTCTCCAAACGTCTCCACGACGAAGAGTTGAAACGAATGACCTTGGGCAACGAAGTTCAGTTCGTCGAAGAAGAATACCGCCGGCTCGAAACCGCGCGTTTCAAACTCGCTCAAGATCTAGAAAAGCTCGCTCAGGAATCGTCGCGCGCCACCGAACTGATCGTATACGGCGATCTCCGCCGCGCCGAGCTCCTGGGTTTGAATGAAGCCAAAGAGCAGGAAATTGCAAATCAAGAAACCGCCCTGGTCCAGAGCCAACACAGGTCGCGCCAGACCCAAGATAGACTCACAACCTTAAGAATCGAAGCGGCCTCGATGACCGAACGCCGGGCCCTGGTGCAGAGAGAAGGCGACCGCCTGATGCGGATCGAACAGGATTTCGGCCAACAGATCGAACAAAGGCTCGCCACGATCACGGAGGCCCATCAGAAGATCGCCCTCATCGAACGCACCCTAGAAGAAGCCGTTAACGAAACGGCCACCTTGAAAAAATTCGCCGGAGATCTCGCGATCTCTCAAGAAGAGGCGCGCCGCGACTACGAGGCCCTCGCAACCTCCCTCAAAGACAAAGAGGCGCGCGTCCGCGACGTCCGCAGGGAAAACGACCTGGCTCGAAGCCATACGGGCGATCTGCGCGTGACGCTCTCCCGGGCCGAGACGGAAGTCGGTCATCTCGAACAGACGATCTTGGAGCGCTACAGCGTCGTCATGGCCGAGTCGGCTCAAGGCTTCGCTCCCCGACCCGAGACCCAGACCGACTTCAATCGAGAGGCGGAAGAGGCCCGCATGGCCGAGTTGAAGTCGAAGATAGACCAAATGGGAGACGTGAACCTTGGAGCGATCCCCGAATACGAAGAACTCAAGCAGCGTCAGGATTTCCTGTCCAAGCAGATCCAAGACCTTGAGGACTCCCTCGACGCCCTCCGCAAGGCCATCAAACGGATCAACGAGACGACCAAGCTCCGGTTCGAGGCGACATTCGCCGCCGTCAACGAGCGCTTCCAAACCCTTTTCCCGAGGCTCTTCCAAGGCGGACGCGCCGAGCTGCGCTTAGTCGAGTCCGAAGAAGGACAAGGGCTCATGAACGCCGGCGTCGAGTTGCTGGTCCAACCTCCGGGGAAGAAACTTTCTCACATCGGCCTTTTGTCCGGCGGCGAAAAGGCGATGTCGGCCATGGCCTTCGTGTTCTCGATCTTCCTGGTCAAGCCGTCGCCTTTCTGCATCTTGGACGAAGTCGACGCCCCCTTGGACGACGTCAACGCCGCCCGCTACCATAATCTCCTCGCTGAAATGACACCGAGAACGCAGTTCATCTTGATCACCCACAACCGCCGCACGATGGAGACCTGCGATCTCCTCTATGGCGTCACCATGCAGGAGCCCGGTTGTTCGCAGCTCGTCTCCGTGCGGATGAACGAAGCGATGAAGTTGGCGTCCTAAAATTCCCGCAACTCTTCAAACTCACCTCCGAAATCGGTCGTGGGCAGGGTTTCACGACGCCGACTCATGACTCCTGAACTTCAAAAACAGCTCTCGACCGCTATCGAGTGCCTTCCTAACTCCGCTGCGAGGGACGACTTCATTCGTACCCTCCGGGATCACTTTCCTCAGGAAACGGCCACCATCGACGCCTACCTCGCATGCGAACAAAGCGGGGATCCGCGGAAATGCTTGAACCGGGCCGCCTATGGGCGCCGCCCTCCCCGCGGGGCCGACGCCTTTCTTCCCCTCTCGACCTCGGCTCACGCGATGTGCGGGACCATTGCCAGCGAGGGGGATGCTCAACAGGTCCCCGCCAGCTTCGTTCCCTTCGCCCATGGGGTCGGCACGACGATCATGGGCGCGGACTATCAAGGGCTGCCGACGGATGAACGAGCGACTCTGGACGGGCTCTGGCACTTTTACGCGAACCGATTGGGCTCGCCCCTGCCGGCCCTCCGGGCGGCCATTCGATCGCGACCCGCGTGGGTACCGCGCGTGGATCGATACTCTTCGACTCTGCCGACCGCCACCCTCTCGCCTCGACTTTGCCCCAATGACGCCGATTTCGAGCGCCACGATATCGCCGTCGAGGGATTCCCCTTTCAGATCCCCGTCTTTCGCCCTAGAACATCCACATACCCCTGGGAATTCGTGGAGTCCGATCTCATCGGCGTCTTTGAGATCCTCAAGGTCTTCCTCAGCCCTTCGGATATTCGGCGCATGTTCACCCCTCCCGACAAGACCGCTTTGGCCCTTTTCGTAACAGACCCTTTGACGCAGACGGAGTTTGAGAGACGAAGGCGGACCTCCGCAGCCGACGCCATGAGGTTCGATATCGCACCTCTGCGCACGTGCGGCATCGATACGCAGCTGGGCCAGGGCCTCTATGTCCCTTGGCACAACTACATTTGGATTTCGTCCTACGAAGGAGGAGGAGGCAGAGGCTTCAGCAATGTTCAAAGCGTCGAGCTGGGACCGAACGTCGTGCCGCTAGATCATCGCAATTCCCTCACGACCTCTTCCCTCTTTTGGGACTATCTGATCCACGAACTCACGCATTCCCTTGCGTACAACGCGGTCGGCACGGGCTACTCCTCATCCACATGGAATAACGTCATCCTTTTTTACGAATGGTCGAAACGCCGCCACCAGGAGGAACCATCCCGCGCATCCCTGGTGCCCAATTACACCGGCGTCGCCACGATGGACATCGGAAGGCTGACCTACATTTTGAGCGACTACCGGCGCTACGCGGAAACGAACGTCCAAGAATTCTTCGCGGAGCTCGTAACCGAGCATGTCCTCGCTGAACTGGGAACCCTCCGGCCGGATAGTCCCGAATACAGGGCACGACGACGGATCATGCAGTCATTCTTCGGCGAGAGCGGGATCAACTCCTCCGCGTTTGATCCGACGAATATCGAGTCCGCCTTTCGGGCCGAGGGAATCACCATGACGCTGATCCCACCGACACCGGCCTCTCCGCCCCGGGTTCCAACGCCACCTCGGTCTTCCATGGGAGCGGATCTCCGCGCGAGCGGAACCATCACCGGCGGCGGATATCCAGGAGGCCAATTCTATCTGGGGGTCGGCTCTGTCTCCGAGAATTCCATTGGATTTGGAGCCGGAATGCTACTCGGCCTACAGGGATCCTCAGTACCTAGGAGTTCTTCCCCCCAAGTCCTTATGGGGGGTGAGCTCTCCCTCCGAACTCCCATGGCTCCCGTTCGTTTGGAACTGTATGGGCGCGGGGGAATCGTCCTCGACAGCAACCCTAACGCCTATGCTCACGGCTTCTCCGAATTTGGCCTCCGCCTTCCGATCTATCCGTCCCCCCGATCTTCGAGCGGCTTTCACATCATCGTTGGCGGATCTTTCTTCCTCGACTTCGGCGACCTGAGCCGGAGCACGCCCCGTTTTGAACTCGGACTCGGATTCAGCTTTCATTAGCCCTTCCTACGCATCGATCCCGAAAAACCTTATCCACCCAAGGCGTGATCGTGATAAGATGGCTGCAAAATGGAGCCATTCTCTGCGGTTGAGTTCCTCGGCGCCCTCGCTGTCTTCATCTACGGCATTCGCCTGTCACGAATCGGCGTCCAACTCTTCGCGGGCAACCGTCTTCAGTCTCTCATCAGTTCGCTGACCGACAACCGCTTCGCAGGACTCGGCGTGGGCGTCATCGTCACCTTGATTCTCCAGAGTTCCACGGCCACGACCGTCATGCTCGTCTCCTTCGCCGCGACGGGCGCCATCACCCTCCCGCAGGCCATGGGCGTGATCTTGGGCTCCGACATCGGAACCGCCCTTGTGGTCATCCTGCTCTCGGTCAAAAAGATCTCCGAGATCGCCCTCCTGATCCTCGTCGTGGGAGTCGCTTTGGACATTCTCTCTCAAAGAAAGCGAACGCGTTACCTGAGCATGATGCTTCTGGGGTTCGGATTCGTCTTCTTCGGCATGCATCTCATGATCCTCGCCACATCTCCCCTTCGAGGCAACCATCTCTTGGTCGAAATCTTCGAAGCCTTGGCCCAAAATCCGGCCTACGCCTTTTGCGCCGCCGTCGTGTTCACCGCCCTCGTTCAAAACAGCGCCACCACACTGGGTCTGTGCATCGCGCTCGCCTTCTCCAACCTGATTTCGTTGCCCGATGCGGTTCCTCTCGTCCTCGGAGCTAATGTCGGCACCTGCGCGAGTTCTCTGCTGAACAGCTTCGGAGGCGGAACCTCGGCGCGCCGCGTGGCCTTGTCCCATCTCCTCTTCAAGCTCTCGGGCGCCATCATCGCCATGTTCTTTCTCGTTCCCATCACCAAGCTTCTCGCCGATTTCTTTTCCTATTCGTCGGCACTTGGCACCAACCCGGCCGCCCAAATCGCGTTCACGCATGTGGGATTCAACCTGTGTCTTTCGATCCTTTTCCTGCCCTTCATCAACCAGGGCGCATGGCTTGTCCGCAAGCTGGTTCCCGAACCTTTCCACTCAGGAGAAGAGATCTTCGGCCCGAAGTATCTCGATCCCAAATCGCTGGAGACGCCCGCCCTGGCCTTCGCGAACGCCCGCCGCGAGATCCTCAGGATGGCCGAAATCGGCCTCGAGATGTTCGTAAAAACGATCGCTGTTTTCGAGCGGGACGATCACGATCTGTTGAGTTACGTCGAAGAGCAGGACGACAAGGTGGATATCTTGGACCGCGCGACCAAATTCTTCCTGGCCAAGATTTCTCAAGAAACCCTCACCTCGGAGCAGGCGCGCATGCAGCTCAATCTGGTGGCTATCACCAGCGATCTGGAGGAAATATGCGACGTGGTCAACAAGAACGTTTTGGAGCTGGCGGAAAAAAAGATTCAGAAAGGGCGGCATTTTTCCATCGACGGTTGGAACGAGATCAAGGACGTCCACGCGAAAATCGTCGAAAACTATGGGTTGATGCTCTCGTCGCTGACCAGCAAGGACGAGACGATCGCCCGCAAGGTCATGCGGCATGAGAAGCATCTCGCGGTCTTGGAGGACCGTTACCGCGAGGCTCACCTGCTCCGGCTTCACAAGGGGCTCAAGGAAACGATTGAAACAAGCTCCATTCATCTCGATCTGCTCGCGAATTTTAGAAGAATCAATTCCAAATTGACCGCGATCGTCCGGACGACCATTCCCGTATCGGAATCGCGCGGGCGCTGAGGAGTGATCATGTTTGAAACCATCCGTCGGTTCGAATCCACGACATCCACGAACGACGAGGCTATTCGCAGCGCGCGGGCCGGAGCGCCCGAAGGCGAGGTTTTCGTCGCCGAAACCCAGACCAAAGGTCGCGGCCGGCTCGGCAGGATCTGGGAGTCGCCCCAGGGAAAGAACCTCGCCGTATCGTTGTTGCTGCGGCCTCAAATTCCTCCCGCCGAAGCCCCGAAACTAACGCTTGTCGCGGGGGCCGCCATCCATGAAACGCTTTTGGATTTTCTTCCTCAGCCTTTGAAAAGCGAGCTCCGGATCAAGTGGCCGAACGACGTCTATTGTCATGGCAAGAAATTAGCGGGCGTCCTGGCCGAGTCGGAAACTCAAAAGGGAAAAGTGGATTGGGTCGTCCTGGGCATCGGGATCGACGTGAATGCCGGCGAATCGGATTTTTCAAGCGACATTCAAAAGGTGGCGACCTCCCTCCAAATCGCCAACGGCCGTCCGGTGGATAAGGAAAAGATTTTTCGGGATCTTCTCAATATCTTCGAGAGGCGTTATCGGGAATTCTGCAAAGAGGGTTTTGCGGCGACGCGCGATTATGTGCAGGCCCACGGTTACTTAAACGGAAAAGAGGTCCATGCGGCCGAGGGATCCTTGACCATAACCGGCGTCGTCCAAGGCGTCTCGGAGGATGGCACGCTTCGGATCCGGACCGATGCGGGACAAATCGTTTCCATTATCGCGGGCGATGTGCGAATTTCGCGTTAATGCTCCTCGCCATCGACGCCGGCAATACCAACATCGTCTTGGGCCTCTTTCAAGGCAAGCGCCTGAAAAGAACCTGGCGAGTTCCCTCGACGTCCGACGCCCTTCGGGATGTCTCCAACAAACTACCGTCCGGTGTCGAGTCCGTGATCGTCTCGAGCGTCGTGCCTTACTTGAAGTCCTCTTTTGAAAAGCTCTCGAGACGGGCATGCGGCAAGAAGGCCTTGTTCGTGAGCGACCGGCTCAAAATGCCGATTCGAGTGAAACTGCCGAATCCAAGACAATTAGGGCAAGACCGGATCGTGAATGCGGTGGCTGCGTATGCCATTCACGGTCGCAGGGGCGGGGTCACCCCGCCCCTACTGGTGGTCGATTTCGGCACCGCGACGACCATCGACGTCGTAACCGCCCAAGGCGACTATATCGGCGGGACGATCTCGCCGGGGATCGGCATCGCGAACGCGGCTCTTCATGACAAGACGGCCCTCTTGCCGTTGGTACCGATCCGTAAACCCAAACGCGTGATCGGCAATTCAACGAGCAGCGCCATCCAATCGGGTGTCTTCTACGGCTACGCGGGCTTGATCGACGGCTTGGTCCGAAAGATCGCGAAGGAACTGCGCTCACGGGTGAAGGTCATTGCCACCGGCGGCCTCTCCACGGTCGTCGGTCCCGCGTGCGAGACGATCGACGTGATCGATCCCGATCTCACCCTCCATGGCCTGAGAATCCTCTTCGAGATCAACCAAAAGACCCGAAAACTTGAATAAGTATCCAAAAGTTAACGAATAAATATGACGTTTATTAGGCAACATTTCTTCGCGTCCCGCCGATAACTCTCAAGAGCCTTCATCGGGGGATGGCGGCTCGGCCTCGGTGGTGTTTCGATAAACCCTCAACAATTTGCAATCAGGAGGCATTATGGCAGGCGGTTATTCTCAAGGTATCGCCCCAGCGGGATCGGGCAAATCAACATTATTGACCGATCCCAGGACACTGGAAGAGTTATATTCCACATTAGGAATCAATCAATCCTGCGAATCTCTTCCTCCTCTTCAAACGACCATTCCTGTGTGTCTCGATCCTTCCGAAGTTTCTACGTACATCGCTTACCAGAGACTCATTGAATTCTACGATGACCCATCCACAAAAATAGTTCTCCTCGCTGGAAGGGACGAATTCGCGCTACGACACGGCTGTGGTTCTCCAACTCAGACAACAACCAATCCCGATATTCCACAGTCGAATCTTGCCGCCGGCGCCCTTACGCTTTGCGCTAAGGTCGTTATCTCGGCGGGCGAGGCCATTTATAACAGCGTTCAAAGCACCTTCTGATTAAGAGACACGGCTCGATCCTTCCTTCACCATCTTCAAGACATAAGGCAACGTCGCGCGCGATAGCGCCTCGGTCGCGGTTCGCGGCACGAGCGAGGGGATGTTCGTCACGCCGTAGTGAAGAATTCCATACTTTGAGAAAACCGGATTTTTGATCGTCGTCGGCCGGCTCGTCTCGATGCAACCGCCTTGATCAATCGCCACGTCCACGATCACCGAACCCGGCTCCATCCGCTGAACCATTTTTTTCGTGACGATCTGGGGCGCCGCCTGACCCGGGTTCAGTACGGCGCCGACGAGCAGGTCCGTCCGTTTCATGATCTCCGGAAGGTCCTCAGGATCGCTCAGGGATTGAAAACGTTCCGGATATTCGAGAGAAAGTTTCTCTAATTTGTCCTGATTCCTGTCGAAGACCGTCACCGTCGCCCCGAGGCCATGGGCGATGCGCAGCGCGTTCCGCCCCACATGCCCCGCGCCCAGAATCGTGACGTGTCCCGTGCCGCCGGAGCCGATCGCCGACAAGAGGGTCCCCTTCCCGCCCAGATCGCGCCTCAAGTAATTCGCGCCGACGAGGGCCGCCAGACATCCGGCGATCTCGCTCATCGGCGCGAGGATCGGAAATTGTCCTGCATCGTCCCTCACCAGCTCATAAGCGATCGCCCTGACCTTTTTTTTCTCGAGTTCACGGGCCAGCCGCTGATTTGCGGCCAAATGAAGGAAGGTAAAGAGGATGAGATCCGAATGAAAGAAACGATATTCGCCCGGCTGCGGTTCTTTGACTTTGAGAACAAGATCCACGGACCAGGCAGCGCGGGCCGTTGAAACGAGCGCGGCGCCGGCCTTGCGGTAGTCGACGTCCGAGAAGCCCGCATTCCGGCCGGCGCCGCGCTCGACAAAAACCGAAGCACCGGCATCGATGAGACGGCGCACTCCGTTGGGAGTCATCGCCACGCGATTTTCGAACGGTTTCACCTCTCGGGGAATCCCCAGCCGCATGAAGCGATTCTACCCGCGAAAGGAAGGAAGAAGAAGCTGATTTAAATTGCCGGCCTTGTACCCACCCAGATCGAGGGAGGCATAGAGAAATCCATTTTCGCGGCAGATCCTGTCGATCGTCTCACGGATCTCCGGATTCAGAAATTTCTCAAAATCCTCCGCCCCGACCTCGATCCGCGCAATCGGCTCGTGAAACCGCACGCGAAAATTCTTGAATCCCTTATGCACTAGTTCCGTCTCGATGCGGTCGATCCTTTTGAGACGCTCTGCCGTCACTTCCGTTCCCGGAGGAAATCGTGACGACAGACAGGCGAGCGCCTGCTTGTTCCATGTCCTCAGTCCAAGATCTCGGGAAAGTTCCCGGATCTCCACCTTCGTCAGTCCCGCTTCGACCAATGGGCTCCGGACCTTCCACTCATCCGCCGCCTTGAGACCAGGACGATAATCCGCCAAGTCATCGGTGTTGACGCCGTTGAGAATCCAAGACAGGCCCAAGACTTTCGCGCGATCGCTGCAGACCTGATACAATTCCGTCTTACAGAAGTAACAACGATCCCCGCGGTTAGCGCGATAGTCGGCGTTCTCAAGCTCTTGAGTACGGATGACCTCATGTTCGATCCCGATCTCGGAGGCTATCTTTTGCGTTTCTTCAAATTCGTAGGTCGGATAGGACGGCGACATCGCCGTGACCGCTTTGACGCGATTTCCGAGACAGTCAAAGGCGACCTTCGCCAGGAAAACCGAGTCTACCCCGCCAGAGTAGGCTATAAGCGCGCTATCGAGTCCTTGCAGGATTTCCTGGAGACGCACCAGTTTAGGATTCATGACGCGAAACTGCGAGGTTTTGAGCCCGAAGTCAAGGGAGAGACCTCATTTTCCGAGAGCTATTGACAGCCATTTTATTTTCATCTACTAGATGGAAGGTTCTGCTCTAAAATTTGTTTCGTTTTGTAACACCGTTTGCATGACGTAAGGGGGGCTTATGTTAAAGGAAGTCATCGAGGATGCCTTGGCGCGAGGGGAAAAACTGAAGAAGGACATTGTGGGCCAGATCTTGAAGTCCTCCACCCTAAACGAGTTGGTCGGCAATCGGAAGTTCGCCGAAACGATCGCCAAGGTCATTCAAACCAAGGACGAGATCTCCCGGTCGATTCATCGAAACGTCCAGGATGCCTTGAAGGCCATGAGCATTCCCTCGAAGCAACAGATCACCTCCTACGAGAAGCGTATCGAATCCTTGGAAAGGAAGATCAA
>Ga0315281_10003731_pt1 | contig 22268 bp, 25 predicted proteins | sample YL17G07_0_MG_FD_204540 | JGI IMG/M metagenome (GOLD analysis project Ga0315281, IMG submission 204540) | Sediment microbial communities from Yellowstone Lake, YNP, Wyoming, USA - YL17G07_0 | ecosystem: Environmental > Aquatic > Freshwater > Lake > Sediment | place: USA: Wyoming | collected... | reverse complement strand
AAGGATTGGGAAAACCTCAACCGAAAGGCGCTGGCATTCTTGCGCCTCGCTTCAATCCGCCTCATGCTCAGAAAATTATGCAATCCGGCCTAAACTCTCCGGACAGACTCTTAGTCGTCTTCGGAAACGCACCCTTCCAGGGGCCCTTGGGCGTGGCGACGTCGAGGATGATCTCATCCTTGCCGCCGTGCCCATGATCGCCGCCGTCGTGAGGGTCATCCTTGCGCAACTCCTTGATATCCATCTTTTTCTCCTTGGAAGGTTGGACACAATGAGGAGCGGGCGCTTTGGGCCTACTTGTCTTCCCCATTATCTACCTATGCTCGTCCGGAATCCCGATTCGGACACGGCTCCCTACATGTCCGGATTGACTGTGCAGATGCGCATAGGGGGATAGCAGGAGCGTCGCTTTGACTGTAACCGAGCCCTCTCAGCCGGTGAGGACACGCGCCGAGATCGCGGAGGCGATCCGAGCGTTCACTGCTGTCGAGTGGGGACGGTTGCGCAAGGTTGCGGGCCTGTACTCCCTTGGCCGTCCGATGGAGGCCGAGGATCTCCTCCAGGAGGCCTTCCGCCGCGCGCTCGACGGCGAGCGGAAGTGCCCCGCGGCGGTGGATGTCGTCCGGTTTCTCGCCGAAGCGATGAGCAGCATCGCGAACAGCGAGTATCGCCGGGTGAAGCGGCGTCCGCCCCTCGTTCCGCTGTCAATGCCTGGTGAGCCGGACGTCGATGCGATCGACCCGGCGCCCAACACTGAGGAACTATTGGCGGCGGACGAGGATTCTGTTGATGAACAACAGCAGATCGTCGCCCTCTTTGGCGACGATCCCGTAGCCCAGGTTATCGTCGAGGGAATGATGGAAAGCATGAAGGGTGAAGACCTTCGCGCCCTCACTGACCTCGATGCGATCGCCTATGAAAGCAAACGCCGGCTGATCCGTCGCCGGATCGCCAAATTTAGTCGAAAGCAGAAACCATGAACGGGAATCCCAAAGACGCGCCGGACGCGCTCCGAAGGCTGGCGGACTCCCTGGCTGAGGACATACTTAACGCTCCGGACCGCGAGGTGCTGGAGGGTGTCGCCGAAACTTACGGCGATCCCGACAAGCTTGCCGCTGATATGCTGAAGCTGTTCGAACGAACAGCGAGCGAACAGGGTAAAGCGAGGCTTGCGGCGGCGCGCGTGGCCGTTGCGGCGGACCGCCGGCGCCTGGCGAAGCCTGTCTGGCTTGATGCAGCCGAGGCACGCCGCCGCCTACAACGGATCATCGCCGCCGACCCCGATGCTTTCCGCGGGCTCACTATGGCGGCGAGGAAAGGCGAGGAACCCTCGGATGACGACGTACGAAGCATGCTTGAAGATTTCGAGGAACTCGGCGTGCGTCCGCTAAACGATGAGGACGAGAAAAAGTGACGTCATCCTCTCATGCAGAACAGGTGCTTCAGGAGCTGGGCGTTACCGAGCCTCAGGAAATCGACATTGAGGCGATCGCCTGGCATCTTGGCGCCCGCGTCAAGTATCGCCCACTGGACCGTTGCGAAGCGCGCATCGCCGGCAACGGCGATCAGGCCATCATCACGGTCAATAGCCGTTCATCACCACGGCGCAAGCGGTTTTCTGTCGCGCATGAGCTGGGCCATTGGAAATATCACCGCGGCCGCATCCTTATGTGCCGGTCCGATGTGATCCACCGGTCAGGTGCAAATTATCCCGAGGCAGAAAAGGTCGCGAATTTCTACGCGTCGCGCCTTTTGATGCCGGCATATGTTCTGGACCCGATTGCACGGGCCTATTCCAAGCTCACGTTCCAGGCAGTCGACACCATCGCCGGACTGTTTGACACCAGCATAACCGCGACTGCCATCCGGCTTATCGAAGGGCGGTACGCGCCCGCGCTACTTGTGTCCCATGGCCCGCAAGGACGAAAATGGTTCACACGATCGCCAAACGTTCCCGACCGTTGGTTTCCGCAGGACAATCTCGACTCCGAAAGTTTTGCTTTCGGGGTGCTGTTCGGAAATCAGCCTAACGATCCGATGCCGCGAAAAATCGGCGCGGACGCGTGGTTCGACCGGGACGAGGCGAGCCGCTATGAAGTGCAAGAACAGACTATCCGGACCGCGGATGACGAGATTCTTACGCTTGTCTTGATTCGCGATCCGGAAATGCTGGAAGACTGGGGCAGCAGCCGCAGGTCATTTGCCCGTCGGTGATAAGTCACGCGGGGCCGAACTTGTTGAGAACGTTGCAGGTGCAGTGACAAAGTTTCTCGCGAAGTGCCCAGAGGACCGAAGTGCATACCGGCAGCCTCGCGGCCTTGAGGGATCCGAGAGCTAGTCTGGCAGCGGGCCATCTACTTGCTAAGAACACAGATTTCCTTGCCAGTTACGACCGACCGTCCACTGGCCAAATATTCCATAATGGACGTTATGCCTGACAACCGATGTCAGGCAGATTGAGGTTCGTGTCCCGAATCCATTTTTACCGTTCATCTTTTCTCAAGACATTGGAACTGAAACTCGCATGTAAACAAATGTGAGTCGAAATCTATGAATATTCAAAACTCAGAAGTTGAACCTAAGCCCCGTGGGAGGCCTCCTGGCAGCACTCGCACGCCACCGGATTATTTACGAGAGGTGTGGCTAGGTTTCAGTATTGAGGAAGAGCTCATCTATAAACGGCGTAATAGACGTCCGTCCGTACAGGAAATTTCCCGTATGATTGCAAATGCTGGCGGGCTGTTTTGGGGTGTTGGGGGAAACTTTGAGGAGAGATTGGATACTGTTCTTGCCTCACATCCCAGTTTGCGGCGTGCCACCATAGAAATTGTCGATAAAAGGCCCAGGGTTTCATTTTGCGCAACCGGCAGACTAGTCGTAAATCATTGTATTCAATCGGCAGATACGTTGCGGGCACGGTATTACGATGCACAGCGATTGATTAAGACGAATCAGGGGCTTGAGGAGTTTTGGACGCGGCTACTCCAGGAAACATTGGGGTGGGAGCCCAAATTACATCAGGTTGGTTCTGGGCAACTGAAACGTCCCAGGAATTAATTGTACAGTTTGTTTTATGCCGCGATATTTTCAGCGGGAATATTTTGTGTATTTAAGAGAGCCTGAAAATAAGGTTCTCACACATGCGCTCAAACAAAAATTCTCCTGTTACGAACTCAACCAAATCAGTCGGTAACGATCGGAACGATCTCTGCCACGAGATCGTCTATCGTCCACTCGATCAGTTAAAACTAGATCCTAAAAATCCACGGCAGCACTCGCGTCAACAAATCCGTCAAATTTCCCGCAGCATTGAAGCTTTTGGATTTGTCGTTCCTGTCCTCGTCGATAAAAATCGAAAAGTGGTAGCCGGTCACGGAAGGGTTTTGGCGTCTCGTGAATTAGGGTTGGCTACTATTCCGACGATCAGCCTAAATCATTTGAATAAAGCACAGGTGCAAGCTTTCAACATTGCCGATAATCGATTGACGGACAACTCCTCCTGGAATGAGCAGCTTCTGGCGGAACAGCTAAAAGAGCTTTCTTTGCTCGATTTAGACTTTTCACTGGAGGCAACTGGCTTTGAGATGGGTGAAATCGATCTACGCATCGAAAGCCTCAATGGCGAGCTAGAGACTGAAGAAGATGAAGCGGATGCAATTCCAAACATGCCGGCAGGACCCGAAATCAGCAAACCAGGGGATTTGTGGAAGCTTGGCCGTCACCGTGTCTATTGTGGTAATGCACTTGAACCAATCTCCTACGCTAATCTTATGAAAGCCGAGAAAGCCGCAGTGGTTTTCGCGGATCCGCCATATAACGTACCGATCATTGGGCATGTGTCAGGATTAGGATCTATCCAGCACCGAGAATTTTCGATGGGCGTCGGTGAGATGGATAAAACTCAATTTACAAACTTTCTAACGCGCATCTTTCGATTGCAAACCGGTTACAGTGTTGATGGTTCAATCCACTATTTATGCATGGATTGGCGTCATATGGGCGAGATCCTTGCCGCCGGGAGTGAAGTTTATTCTGAGCTGAAAAATCTCTGCGTTTGGTCCAAACATAATGCAGGAATGGGATCATTTTACCGCAGCCAGCATGAGTTGGTGTTCGTTTTCAAACATGGTCGCAAATCTCATCGCAATAATGTGCAATTGGGACGACATGGGCGACACCGCAGTAATGCATGGTTTTATCGCGGTGCGAATGATTTTGGACGAAACGCTGATGAAGGAAACTTGTTGGCACTTCATCCGACAATAAAGCCAGTTGCGCTGGTAGCAGATGCAATATTGGATAGCTCTCTCCGTGGGAACATTATTCTCGATCCTTTCTTAGGCAGCGGGACAACGGTGGTGGCAGCCGAGAAGGTAGGGCGTTGCTGCTACGGCATCGAGATCGACCCCACTTATGTCGATACAATTATTCGCCGATGGCAGTCGTTTACTGGTGATCATGCAATACACGAAACGACAGGAAAGCTGTTCCACGATTATGACTCGAAGGAGAACGCATGTCTAAAACAAGAAATGACGCCAACCAAAAAGAAGCGAAGGACTATACGGTAGGCTATCAAAAACCCCCAGAGCGCACGCGTTTCAAAAAGGGTCAATCCGGAAATCCAAAAGGTCGGACGAAGAAGTTAAAATCGTTTATGGCGCTTTTGGTAAGCGCCCTAGAAGAACCGGTCCAGGTTAAAGAGGGAGGTAAGAGCAAGTGGATTAGCAAGCGTGAGGCGCTGGCCAAGCAATTTGCAAATATGAGAGCAGCAGGCAATCTCCGCGCGGTGAAGCTCTTAGCGGAGTTCTTGCAAGTCATTGATCAAAGACGTGGGTTGGACACAGATGAAGATCTATATAAGGGGGCAGAGATAGCAAGACAGCGGCTTACGGAAAAACTCGATCGCATGCATGAGAGAATAATGGCTCGAATTGCGAGAGAGGAACATGACAAGAAAGCTGCAACCTAGATTCGCAGAATGATGAGGTTTCTGCGGCGCCATGCTCGTGGTCAAGATCAAGCATTCACTGGGGGGCGTCGCAGAAACCTTATTGCACTGAACCGCGGACCACGAACGAAGCCTATGGAGATTTGGTCCAACCGGTCGCCGCCGTGGCCATCAGGGCCAATGGCGAATGGCACAAGGGCCGGCAGGAGCCCAGTGCGTAGTTGGCCGATCGCGGGGTGCACAGCTCGCTCGATGACGATCTCGTCAAATTGGCGGGACCGGGAAGCGGGATTGAGGTTAGGATCGGGCAACGAGCGGCAGCGGCCATCATTGCTAAGGCGTGTTCGATTCTTTTCAGGTAGAGCGATCGCGAGTTGTTTCTCGTCATAAGGCGTCGAGCCTCCGGACGTGGTAGGGCCGGGAGAATGGACCATCGAATGTCTCGGTGATCTTCATGCGGCCGCCGCAGCAAGGGCAGGAAGGCGGTTCGTGGTCGGGAGCGGCTTGGCTGTTGTCATTATTGTTGTCGCGATCCACCGGCGCAGAGGGCACATTGAGCAGCCTGCGGCAGAGCGCGAGCTTGTCGGCGCGATGGCCGTTGGCGAAGAGGCCGTAGTGGCGAATGCGATGGAAGCCGTCGGGCAGCACGTGGAGCAGGAAGCGGCGCATGAACTCGCCGACCTCGAGCCGCATGACTTTGCTCTTGTGCCGGCCACTCTCGCGATAGTCCTTCCAGCGGAAACTGACATGGGTCTCGTCGAGATCGAGCAAGCGGCTGTTGGCGATCGCGACGCGATGAGTGTAGCGCGCGAGATAGGCCAAGACCTGCTTGGGGCCTGCGAAGGGTTGCTTGGCATAGACAACCCATTCGGTTTTGCGCAGCGGCGCGAGATAGGTCCGAAACGCGTCCTGCGCTTTGAGCTCGGCCAAGAACTGCAACTTGTCCGCAGCATGCATGGCTTCGAGACGCTGCAAGAACAGGCGCCGGAATAGGCGCGAAAGCACGCGAACCGGAAGAAAGAAATTTGGCCGGCATCGAACCCACCGATTACGATTCGGGGAGATGCCGCCGCCCGGCACGATGCAATGGACATGGGGATGATGATTGAGGTTCTGGCCCCAGGTGTGCAGGACGGCGGTGACGCCGATGTCGGCGCCAAGGTGTTTTGAATCGGCAGCAATGGTGGTGAGCGTCTCGGCAGCAGCTGCGAGCAGCAGTCCATAGACCTTGGCCTTGTTTCGGTAGGCAATCGCACCGATTGCGGCCGGGAGCGTGAACACCACGTGGAAGTACGGCACCGGCAAGAGCTCGGTCTCGTATGCCTCAAGCCACGCCTGAGCGGCCGACCACTGGCACTTGGGGCAATGCCGGTTGCGGCAGGAGTTATAGGCGATACGCGTGTGGGCACAGTCCTCGCAGCGCTCGACATGACCGCCGAGGGCCGCCGTGCGGCAAATCTCGATCGCGGTCATGACGCGCCGCTGGCTGAGGCTCAGATGAGCTTTGTTGGCGGCCCACCAAGCGGTACCGTGGCGGCAGAAGATGTCCGCCACCTCGAGCTTCGGATGGGACATGGCCGGCGCACATCAGTCCGGCACTGTCCTCTCCATGTTCAGGAGCTCGAGCGGGCTCTGAACCTGCCGGATCATGTTGATCGCGACCCGGGCATAGCGCACGGTCGACGTGATATGCCGATGGCCGAGCAAGTCCTGGATCACGCGGATGTCAACACCTTGCTCGAGGAGATGGGTGGCAAAGCTGTGCCGCAACGTGTGGACGGTGACCGACTTGTCGAGCCCCGCCGCCTGGACTGCTCGTCGACAAGCGACTTGCAGCGTGCGCGTCGTCATTGGCCGTGACGGATTGAGGCCAGGAAACAGCCAGTTCTGCGGTCGCGTGCGGCACCAATAGTCGCGAAGGATGGTAAGCAGCTGTTCGGACAGCATCGTGTAGCGATCCTTCCGCCCTTTGCCTTGCCGGACGTGAATGACCATGCGTGCGCTGTCGATATCTCGCACCGTCAGCGCGACGGCCTCGGAGACACGTAGACCAGCCGAGTAGATCGTGATGAAGGCTGTTCGCATCTTGAAATCGGGCACCGCCTTTAGGAAGCGCTCGACCTCCTCGCGTGCGAGAACGGCGGGCAGGAACTCCGACCGACGAGGGAACGAGATCTGCCCGGCTATGTCCGGCCGCCTGAGCGTCGTACCGTAGAAGAATCTCAACGCGCTCATCTTCTGGCAAATTGAAGTGGCCTTGAAGCCGCGGGACACAAGATGCAGCTGATATTCCCGCAAATGCTCCAAGCCGAGTCTGTTGGGAGATTGCCGGTGGAAGGCGCTGAACTTCGCCACGGCACGGATGTAGGCATCCTGGGTGCTCTTCGACATGTTGCGGATCTTCATGTCGTCGATCATGCGCTGGCGCAGCAAAGAGATCGGTTTGGTCATCGGTAGACTCCTGTCGACTGGACTGCACGAACGCGCAATCCTTGCAGACAGAACGCCTCCTATCGATGAGCGCAGAACTCCAATTGGGACGCCCGACAGGCCAGAAAAGAAGGTTCTTGTGCGCCGTCTGAGAAACGGCTCCGGGCCATTCCCCCGATTTGGGGCACAGACGGTCATCACGGCGATTACCGCGGTAGCGGTTTAGTGCAATGACAGGTTATGGAACGTCTGCTTGTTAGCTCATTAGATTGGCCAGAAATTAACTGTTCCCGAAGTCTTATTTGGTAGGTAAGATTATGATCTGAATCAATCTAACTGGCCGCACGAAGTAATAGCCTAATTTTAGAATCGACGGAGGGAGAGATGCGAGCGTTTGATGCCATCCGGGGGATTTTTGCTAAACTAGCGGGCAGAATCGCGACCCACCGACAGTTGTCTCGTTTTAAGTGCGAGGATTGCGAGACATCAGAACAATGCGGGAAATTGCCAAGCGACGATTGCATCGCGCGGACAACGCAGATCGAACGTGACGGCGATAAATCACGTTCACCGTCGCCGCGTGGTTATCAGGCTTCCTACTAATGGTGCACTTAATTCTTTCTCTAACTTACTAATGCCCGCTGAAGTTTTATCGATCGATGGCTACCAGATCGACTGCCGCGCGAAACACGCGCTTGATTTTATCCTTTGTCCTTCGGCCATTTTTGTTCAGATGACGGTCGTATCGTTCATTCCACTTTGATGCCGGCTTTGCTGATGACGGCGCGCCACATCTGCGTTTCGCCGCCAATGCGTTTCTGGAGCGCGATAGAGCCGTCGGCTGTGACGTCGATGCCGGCAGCGCGCAAACGCTCCCGGGTGTCCGGTGCGGTCAAAGCCGCTATGGCCGCACGTTCGATTTCGACTCGCACTGCCTCCGGTGTTGCTTTCGGCGCCAGCAATGCAAACCAAGCGCTGGTATCGAAACCGGTCAGACTGGATTCGGCGATCGTCGGAGTATCGGGAAGTGTGGGGCTGCGTTCCGTGGTAGTAACAGCGAGCGCTCGGAGCTGGCCCGACCGGATCAGCTGCAATACGGACGGCAGGTTGTCGAACATCAATTGCACCTGGCCTGCGAGTAGATCCTGGACTGCCGGCGCGCTGCCTTTATACGGAACATGCAAAATATCGATGCTTGCGCGCTGCTTGAAAAGCTCCCCCGTCACTTGCCCGTTCGAGCCGTTGCCTTGTGATGCGTAGCTTAACTGGCCCGGCCTTGCTTTGGCGAGCGCGATGAGTATTTGAACGCTGTTCGCCGGAACGGACGGATTGACCACCAGCACATTCGCGACGGCGCCCGTCCGGGTGATGGGAGCTAGATCGAGATCAACGTTGTAGGGCAGCTTGGGATAGAATAGCGGGTTAATTGTCAACGCGCTGGACGCGACCGCGAGCAGCGTGTGTCCGTCAGGGCTGGCGTGCGTCACCGCGGTCACGCCGATCCCGCCATTTGCTCCCGGTCGGTTCTCGACAATAACGCTCTTTCCCCATTGCTCCGATAGCTTCTGTGCCAGGATGCGGGCGATGATGTCGCTGGTGCCGCCCGCCTGATACGGTGACACGATCGTGACGGTGCGAGACGGGAACTCCCCTGCGTAAGCGGGTGTGCATGCCGATAGAGCGAGCATAACCACGATAATGCGATCCAGCATGACGTCACCTTTCGCTTTCAGGGCCGAGACTATTCGACCCGGCCTTTCTGTATTTTCATTGGCATAAAGTATTCCTCAATGGGCATCCCGTTCGTCGGTATACCAGGACGGTTTTTGCGGGTAGTGGGGGCCGTCATACATTTCCATGACGATTGTCTCTTCGTGGGCAATCGCCGGACCGTGCACATTGCCTTTCGGATTGCAGTAGAAGCAACCAGCGGTGAGTACGACGCCGGTCGCGGTGTATTCGTATTTGCCCTTCAGGCAGAACATGAACTGATTCGCGGCATGAAGATGCGGCTGGGGGATTCCCGCGCCCTTGTCGAATTTTATTAAAGCGATCGACGCTCCCGTTTCTTCGTTGCGCCAAAGCATTTTTTCATGGATGCCTTTGAGCGATTTTGCACGCCACTCAACACTTTCAGATTGGATCAGAATCTCTTCGAGACTTGGAGCGCCTTCAGGAAGTTTTGTCATTGTAACCTCATGTTAAATTCAAGGATTTGGGAAGATTCAAGTGAATTCGTTTAGAGGGGGAGTGTTGCGATCGTTGATATTCTTATGGAGAGCGCGCAGTTAGCCGTTGACCAAAGACGAGTTCGGCATTTGTCTTCCGGATTTTTCTAATGAAGGTAGCTTGTTCATGTGAGTCCTGCCAATATCGTCTGACTTAACGCTTGCATCGACACACCAACATTACGATCCGGAGCCTTCCGTGCTCCATGTGACAGATTTCAGCTCGATCAGTCGCGACAGATAGGTAACTTTCGCCTTGTTCGTTAGCCGATGGACTTCCCGCATTTCATTGATAAATACGAAAGAGCCCGCCGGCTCGTTTGTCGAAATCATTTTTCCAAAGATTGTCTCAATCTCGTTTTCGCCGCCGCCGAGCGAAACGACTACATAGGGGTGGTAGTGAATGTGAAAATCGATGGTCTGGCCGGGTTCAAGTCGGACTTCCCACATGCGGATATAATCGTTCTCAAGCAGAAGTGTGTTGCCGATTTTTCCTAAAGCGATCCCGCGATCCGCCGCAGCCTTTAGACCAAATTTGTCGTCCATCGGATTGCTCCTATTTTGTCGGGATAACCGCGATAGCGCTGATCTCGATCAAGTAATCGGGTGATGTCATCTTGTTGATTTCGACCATCGTCGAGGCCGGGAGCGGGGGTTTGAAATACTGAGCGCGGACCTTATGGATGGCGTCGAAATGCTCCATGTTGCGAACATGGACATCGACGCGGCAGACGTCGTCAAGCGTACCGCCGGCGGCTTCAACCGCAGCTTTCACGTTCTCGCAAACCTGTCGGGTTTGTTCGGTGATATCTCCGATGCCGGCAATACTGCCGTCAGGCCGGCGAGCCGTCATGCCGGATATGAATACGAAGCGGCCAGTGGCCTCGATCGCGGTGGCGTGGGAGAAAACGCCATTTGGTTGCCGGAGTTTGGGACTCGTAATCTGAACTTTAGGCATGGCATGTTTCCTTCATAGGACGTTAAAACGGAGTTTCAATTACGCCGAGTTCGTTTGCGAAACGCGTCAGCATGGTTACGACGGACGGTTCAAGTTGCACGTGCCCGCCCGATTGCTCACGCCGCCGCCATTCCGGTTCTCCAGGTGTGAAGAGCTGCTCAACGCCGGGAGCAGGTTGGCCGCCGCGTATGCGCTCCGCGGCCGTGGTCGCCTGCTGGCGAAACCAGTCGATGTCGCAAAAATGCGCCACGTCGATGGCAATGAAGAGATGTGAACAGTCGTACGGTGCGCTGAAGTCGCCGTAGAGCGGGCGCACCTGCGTTCCAGTCGCTCCCTGCGACAGCAGCCCACACATCAGGTCGATCAGGAATGAAAGTCCGAAACCCTTGGCGCCACCCGACGGGAGCAGCATTCCTGCGATCGCTTCTGAAGGATTCGTCGTCGGTGCGCCTTGCGCGGTCACTGCCCAGGTCGGGGGAATAGCCTGCTTGGCCTTTTCCGCCATGCGAATTTTTCCCATCGCGGCTTCGCTCGTGGCCATGTCGAGCACGATTGGAATCTTGCCGGCGGTTGGCAGCGCGATCGCAATAGGATTGTTGCCGACGACGCGCTCGGCACCCCCAGGTGCGGGCATCAGGGGACGGGTGTTGCACATCACGATACCAATGCAGCCGGATTCTGCCGCCTGCAGTGCATATCTGCCCGCTGTGCCGAAATGAAAGCCGTGGCGCACCGACACTATGCCGGCGGAAAACTGCCGAGCCTTGTCGATCGCAAGGGCCATAGCCTGGATGCCGGTCAGCTGGCCGAGAGCGTGGCCAGCGTCGAGAACGACCGCGCCCTGGCGTTCCAATACGACAGAAGCAGTTTCGTTGCGGGACACCGAGCCCTTTTGCAGCCGTTCGATATACATATCGACCAGCATCACGCCATGCGACGACAACCCTTCGAGATCAGCCTCAACCAGTCCGCGGGCGACTATTGTAGCGGCAGCACTTGGTACGCCAACGGCGGTAAACAGATGCGAAACAAATTCGCTGAGCTTCGTGGCGGGAACCGACTGAATACCATCTTTAATCTGTGCGCTCATTTACGCGACTTTCTGTTCATCACGCGCAAGTCTGCTGGTGCTTTGTTGGTTGCAAGCGATGCAGACACTTTGTCCAGCGTCCGATTAATATGCACGCGATTAAGTTCAAGCGTCTTGTCGATCTCACGGTTAAGCGCGGCCTTCATCAACTGCTTGTGCTCGGTCACATCATCGCGGAATGGGCCACTCGACATGATCGACAAAGCGACATAGCGATCGGCTTGTTCGAAAAGACGCGACCGGATCGACAGTAAGGTTGGCGACCCGCAGGAGGACACCAGAGCGCTGTGGAAATTTGCATGCTCCTTGCTCCATGCTTCGCTGATGGCATCGGGATTAGCCGGATCGATCTTGCTTTGCCGGGACAGCCGGTGAAACGCGCTGAGCAGACTGGCCTCCCAATCGACGCCGCCTTTTTCTAGCGACCAGCGCAGGGCGATGGTTTCGATTTCAATCCGGGTGCGCATCAGGTCGAGCAGGTTTTCTTGAGAAACCTCGGAGACCCTGAACCCCTTATTTTGTTCGAGTTCGACGAGTCCCTCGGCTTCAAGTCGCATGAGTGCTTCGCGAATCGGACTGGTGCCCATGCCATAGCGCTCGCGTAGCGTTTCCACGCGCAGCCGTTCGTTCGGCATCAAGCGGCACGCTATAATGTCGGATCGAAGCAGGGCCAAGGCTGACGCATTCAAGGTCTGATTGGTGTCGGACTTGGCGAGCGACAATCGCATTGGACCTCCCCGGCGGGAGCCGCCTCGATCGGGGGGCGGCTTAAAATCGTATTATTGAAATACCCGATGATTTGCCGACAATCAAATAAATTATCGAAAATCTGTTGACGAACCGAAAATTTCAGTGGCACAATGTGAATCGAAGTTGCCGGTCGTTCAATTGTGCAACGAGGGGAGAGATAGCATGAGCGCGTGGTTTAGGTTGGTCGCGGGGACATTGTGCTCGGTATCGCTTGTCGGATTGTCGCCGGGTGCGGCGGTGGCGCAAGCATCACCGCCGATCCTGACGAAAGTAGTTTTCTCGCTTGATTTTATCCCATTGGGACGCCACGCGGCGTGGTATGCGGCGCTGGCGGAGGGCTACTACAAGGATGAGGGCCTCGACGTCTCAATCATTCCTTCGCAGGGGACAGCGCAGGTGATCCAGGCAGTCGAGTCGGGCACGGCGAGCATCGGATTTGTCGATGTGCCAAGTGTCGTCATTGCCCGCGGTAATGGGTCAAAGCTTAAGATGGTGGCAGTAAATTACGGTAAGGCGCCATATGCAATTTTCAGTCTAAGCAATGGAGCAAATGTGACCACCCCGAAGCAATTGGAGGGGCTGAACCTTGGAAGCGGCGCCGGCAGTTTCACGCCGAAAGTCATCCAAGGATTTATGGCTCAAAAAGGCCTCGATCCGAACAAGTTGACGATCAGCAACGTGGCGCCACCTGCGCGGGCGACTATGCTGTTGTCCGGGCAGGTCCCGGCGATCGAGTTTTTCGTTATGGCGAAGCCAGGCCTCGAAGCCGGAGCAAAGGCTTCAAACACTGAATTGCGCACCCTCCTGCTCGCGGATCAGGGGCTTGAACTCTACGGCAACGGCATTGCCGCAACCGAGGACTACCTTGCCAAGAATTCCGACGTTGTGAAGCGCTTCGTGCGGGCTTCCCTGAAGGGATGGAAATTCACGATCGCCAATCCCGAGAAGGCCGCGGATGATCAGATCAAGTATATTCCGACTTTGAAGCCAGAAGGGATCGTCGCCGAAATCAAGGTGGTCGCCGATCTTGCGATGACGGCCGAAACCAAGAAAAACGGACTTGGCTGGTTCGATCCGGCGAAGATAAAATCCAATCTTGATTTTGTTGTGAAGTACATCGGGGTCAGCGGTACAGTTCCGACTGCGACCGACGTATACGCGGCCGGGTTTCTACCGACCCCGCCCATCATGCCCTAACAGGACGCCGACAATTCAGACCGACGTACAAATCGAAACGCAGGGGCGGGCCGACCCCGCCCCTGTTCCGTTCGGACATTTCAAGGACGTTCGTCAATCCTTCAAGCGCTCCGGGCAAGCGCCGCTCGTCGCTATCGAGAATATCTCGTTCGATCTGAAGGCCGGCCATCTGGTGACACTGCTGGGGCCCAGTGGTTGCGGCAAGACAACATTTCTCAAGATCGTCGGTGGTCTGATTTCCGCCTCCAGAGGGACAATCCAGATCAACGGACGCGATGTCTCCGAACCGCAGCCGGATTTCGGGGTTGTTTTCCAGCAAGCAAATCTGATGCCTTGGCGATCTATTCTGAAGAATGTCTTGTTTCCGATGGAGATCCTTCGGCGCTCCGATGCGGCTGCTACACTGCGAGCGAAAGAGCTGCTCTCGCTCGTCGGCCTCGAAGGCTTCGAGCAGTCCTACCCCTCACAGCTTTCCGGCGGCATGCAACAGCGCGTAGCACTTTGCCGCGCGCTGATCCATAAGCCGAAACTGCTGCTAATGGACGAGCCGTTCGGCGCTCTTGATGAGCTCACGCGAATGGAGATGCAGGATCTACTGCTCGACATTCGCGTAAAGACGGGCGCGACGGTGATGTTCGTGACCCACAGCATCAGCGAAGCCGTCTACATCTCTGATATTGTCGTCGTCTTCAGCAAGCGGCCATCCGTTATTGCAGACTATATCGCGGTTGATTTGCCGTATCCGCGTTCGGCGGAAATCCGCTATTTCCCCGAATTCACGGAGCTTGAGCACAGGGCAGGCCGCGCGCTTGGAATAACGCGATGACATTTCGTGACGTCAGAAATACTATCTACCCGGTAGTCGGAATCACCATCGTTCTGTTGGGATGGCAACTCTATACGCATCTTCTCGGCATCAACCGAATCGTGCTGCCGAGCCCGCTGGATATCTTATGGGCGTCCATTGCCAACTGGAACGTCCTGCTACGGGAAAGCTGGCCGACATTTCTGGAAAGTGTTTTGGGGTTTGCGCTGGCTGTCGTGATTGGCATTCCTTTCGCCGTCTGCGTCGCAAACTCCCGAGTACTTAATCTGACATTCTATCCGATTCTGATCGCAACGCAGTCCATTCCGAAAGTTGCTGTTGCTCCCATTATCCTGGTTTGGTTCGGATTGGGTATGCAATCTAAGCTCGTGATTGCGTTTCTAGTCGCTTTCTTCCCGATCGTCGTCGATACCGCGGCCGGAATGCGCGCGACGCCCGCAGGTCTACTTGAACTTGCGCGCTCGTTGCGAGCTTCCTCACTTCAGGTCTTTTTGAAGGTTCAGTTTCCTGCGGCGTTGCCTTTCATATTCGCTGGCGCGAAAGTCGCAGTGACACTGGCCGTGATTGGAGCGGTCATCGGTGAATTTATCGGATCCACTGGCGGATTGGGAAATTTGCTCCTGACGGCCAATTCTCAGCTCGACAGTCCTTTGGCCTGGGCCGCGCTCGTCTGGCTGAGCGCACTCGGGATATTGCTGTTTGCTGCAGTCGTAATTACGGAGAAAATTGTAATGCCCTGGTCCGAGGTCGGGCATCACTAATCTGCCCGAGATACTGGTATCTATTCATGTCTCGCATTGGCCTTGCAGGAAGATCGGAGAACGTGAATATTCTCGTTAGATCGCGAGTCATCTGAGGAACCCCGATTGAGGTGTTCGGGAGGGGGCAAGCTCATTGTTCTGGTTTTGTTGGGTGTGTGCACCGAAAACCTTGTCCGTATTGCTTAACGCTCCAAAGAAACTCTCCTTCAGTACCATCAACTGATTGATATTCGTTGGGCTCTATCGGTTGTTCCCTAGAGTTTGTGATGCTTTGGCGATCGTTAAGCCGGGCACCATTGTTCCTGGCATCGCGCGGGTTTCAGATCGTGTTGGCGTTGGAAGTCGAGACGCCGTGGTGGCAGGCCTGCTGTTCAGCCGGAGATCCGCCGGCTAATTCGCGAAATGAGCATTTCTAATCCGCTGTGGGGCGCACCGCGGATCCATGACGAACTTCTCAAGCTCGATATCGATATCGGACAGACGAGCGTATCCAAGTATATGGCCATGCGAAGAAGCCCGCCATCTCAAGGATGGAAGACGTTCCTTCATAATCATACCGACGGCATTGCCGCGATGGATTTGTTCGTCGTGCCGACGATCTCGCTTCGTCTGCTCTATGGCTTGATGATTGTGGCGTATGGTCGACGACGGATTATATGGTTTGGCGTCACAGCGCATCCAATCGCAGAATGGATCGCAAATCAGATCACTGAAGCTTGCGGCTGGGAACAAGCTCCCCGCTATCTGATCCGGAATCGGGATAGAGCCTATGGTGAGTCCTTCATCCGCAGGCTTCAATCGATGGACATTCGTGATCGACCAGCGTCGCTGCGCTCCCCGTGGCAAAACGGACTTGTTGAACGGCTGATCGGCTTGATCCGCAGGGAATGCTTCGATCATATCATCGTCTTGGGAAAACGGCATCTTCGTCACGTGCTGCTGTCGTACATGAAATATTACAATGATGTACGCACGCATTTGCTCCTAGAGAAGGATGCGTCGATACCGCGTGCTATTGGGACCGTCAGTCACATTATTGTTCCGTCCGGCCCTAGGCGGGCTGCATCATCAGTATGTTCGGATTTTATTTACGACAGGCACACCTCACGATTATCCGTCCCGAGACGTTTACAGACAGCCGCAAAACCGCTATCAACGAAGAGATAAAATCCATGAACGCAAATCGAAAACCTTATCTGTTGGCCAAGCAGCGAATCTCTAGTTATCTAGCAGGCTGACAGCAACTGAGAACGGCTTCATAGGATTCTAGTGCAGCGACGGTTCGCGGGTCGATCGATCGAAACGTCACGCGTGCCGAAACATCGGCAATGTCTGTACCGGAATCATGTTCAATGCCTCGTTCGGAGTTTCCTTGGATTTTAATAGCTGTGAACTGATTTTATGTCGATACTAGCCAATAATTCCAGCGTTATAGATAATTGTTCGCGGGCACCAAGCCGCTACAAAGGCCGTGGCTTCACTGCGTCGTGGCCGGAGGCGGCGATAAGAGGGGTCGCGGGCTCGATAAAGAAGAGACTTTTGGAAGACGGTGAATTTCCGCGTTGCATCTGGACCGGAGGTTAAACTCCGCAGAGCCTTGGCAGGACTCTCGCGGTCCACTCAACAGCTCATGCAGGTGATCAACCATGAAATTTTGCAGAATACCCTCTAGTCTAGCGCTTCTCGGTTTTGTGCTGTCGGGCGTCGGCGCACACGCCGATCAGTACCCATCGCGCACGGTGACCTTTGTCGTCCCATATCAAGCGGGAGGATCGACCGACATTCTGGCGCGCATCATTGCCCAGAAACTGACTGATCGCTGGCATCAGAGCGTCATCGTGGAAAACCGTCCCGGTGGAAACGGGTCGGTCGGCATCAACCAGGTCGCCAATGGGGATGCTGATGGCATGACCCTGCTCGCGGTTGCCTCCAGCCGCCTGACTCTTTCAGGGGCTACGACGCGCAAGCAGATTGATTTCGAGCAGGATTTTGCACCGATCAGCCGAATTGGATTCGTGCCAAATGTAGTGGTCGTTCATCCATCTGTTCCGGCGAAGACGATTGCGGAATTGATCGCGCTCGCTAAATCGAAGCCCGGTGAGTTGACCTACGGCTCACAGTCGATCGGATCAAACGGCCACGTGACCGGAGAACTGTTTCAGCAGCGCGCCGGCGTCAAGCTGCTGCACGTGCCCTACAAGGGCAGCGCACCGGCGGTGCGTGACTTGGTGGCAGGGCAAATCAATCTTATGTTCGACAATCTTCCAACCGTGCTCGGGTCGATAAAGGGGGGCCAGTTGCGTGCGTTGGCGGTCACCCCAATTGAACGCAGTGATTCAATACCGGATGTGCCGACTGTCGCAGAATCGGGATTTCCGGGGTTCGACACCAGTGCGTGGTTTGCGGTTCTGGTGGCGAAGAAGACACCGGAGCCTGTGCGTGCCACAATCGAGCATGCGATTGTCGATGTGTTGGCCATGCCGGATGTGCGCAGCCTCCTGAAGAATGCCGGCATCGTCGCTGCGGCTGAGGGATCAGCCGACCTGCTCCACCGGGTCAAGGAGGAATCGACCATGTGGAACGGCGTGCTGACCAAGGCTCACATCAAGCTCGAGTAGTGTCACCGCGCGACCAACGCATGCAAATCTGAAGTGCAGGTTCGAAAAGCCGCCAACGCTAGTTGGGAGAATGCACATCAAATACCTGATCGGATTTCGGGAAGACCGCCGCGGAGCGGTTTTTCTTTTTGCGCTCAAAGATCAAGACGTGAGATCTGGCTGATGTCGCCTAATGTAAAGGTTTTAGGATGCCGGCCGTGACAGACGGCATCGCGCACTCCTGCGGCCGGCGTTCGAAAACCTCCAATAAGCGATATTCTGTTTCTGGTTTCAAAGTGAAAACTGCGAGTTGGCACGATCTCAGAACTTAGAATGAAATCCAACATGGGAATCAATCTCTGGCGCACCGACTACCACAAGGTCAACGGATTCAGACAGTTCTGCCGCGACCGGCAGCCGCGCGACGGGCCCTGTCTGCCAGTGCTCGCGTTGCACGGCTCGCTCACGCAGAGCGGCACGTGGATCGCGCTCGCAGAGGCCGTAGGCTCGATCCGCATGCTGTGCCCGAACCAGCGCGGCTTCGGTCTGAGCGAGGATCCGGGCGATGACTCGTGCGCTGAGCCAATAACCTCCAGCAAAGCTGGAGGTTTGATTGGGAACCGCCAAAGGCGGTTTTAAGGGATGTTTGGACGATTGATTGGATTTTGGGCTGCTGAAATCTTCAGCTCAAACTGCTCCAATTGCCGATCGGCCAGTTCTTGGTTTCTGATGTAGGCTCGGATCACTTCCTCGTCCCGGCCAACGGTCGTGACAAAGTACCCGCGCGCCCAGAATTTGTGACCCAGAAAATTCCGCATCTTGCGTTCGACATTCTGCGCGATCCATATCGAACTCTTCCCTTTCATGTATCCGATGATCTGCGCCACCGAATATTTGGGAGGTATCGATATCAACATGTGAACGTGATCCGGCATCAAATGTCCTTCCTCGATCCGACACTCCTTCCGTCGCGCCAGATCGTGAAACACTTGGCCCAGATGCCGTTTTATTTTGCCGAAAAGCAGCTTCTTGCGATACTTCGGCGTAAACACGACGTGGTACTTGCACTCCCAGGTCGCGTGATTAAGATGATTGAACTCTGCTTCCATCATGGTCTCCTTGAGGGTTCTTGGCGGTTCCCCAAGGAGACTTCATGACTTCATTCCCGTAGCTGTAAAACTTCCTGTTTTCGCCCCGCCATAGGCGGGGGCTTAGCAGGTTTGGTTAGCGTCGGACGCGCCCGCGCAGAACGCAAACTTATCATCTGCTTTGACGATACAAATAACAAATACGCCCGCTACAAATACGAACGTTGTTGAGCTCTATGCGATGGTTGGTCGCGGCCAAAGTGGTCTGCAGATTTCCGATTAACGTGACAATGCAATACAAGTGACTGGTCTGCCCAGCCTCCTGTCTGTACCGAAAATTAGATTCTGCAATATTGGTGGTGATGGCCACCGAGAACAGGATGTGATAGCACCGCGGCGCTCAATCGCGCGATGGAACGGCGCGTCCTTGTTCAAGGAACGATGAATCCTCGACTCATTATAATAGGATAACAGGTGGCATATGCGCCTAGGATCCGGCGCAAGTGTGCTTCACCGAATACAATCATGTGGTCGAGGCACTCCCGGCGGATCAAGCCAATGAGTCTCTCAATGTAAGCGTTTTGCCAAGGTGATCGGAACGCAGTCGGCCAATCTCGAATGCCCATGGCACGCAGACGCTGCACGAAGACTGGCCCGTACGAGGTGTCGCGATCCCTGATGAGGTATAGCGCGCGTGGTCCCATAGAAATGCCTCGGTGATCTGGCACGCGATCCACTCCGAAGTCGGGCTTGCCGTCACGCCAAACGACACCAAAATTCGTCGTCCATGCCGTATGATGACAAGACAATAGAGGATATGGAACACGATCGTTGGAAGAACAAAGAGATCAACCGCCACGATGCCGTTGGTATGATTGCTGAGAAACGTTCGCCAGCCCTGCGACGGTGGCCGCCAACGGCGGCACATATACTGAGCAACCGTCGACTGAGCGACCTCGAATCCGAGCTTGAGCAGTTCACCATGAATGTGTTGGGCACCCCAGAGTGCGTTCGCGCGGCACATCTCGCCAATGAGCGTGCGCAGTTCAGCGGAGACCTTCGGTCTGCCAACACGGCTGCGCGACCCGCCAGCGCCAATACGCTCGAAACCCAGCGAGGTGCCAGCGAATGACCGTTTCTAGCCTGACAATCGCAATCGCGCCAAGTACGGAGGGAAACCAGTGGTAAAGCCAAACAAATAGAAAACGATCGGTATTGTTGAGGTGCGGTCGCTTCGGTCCCCGCCGACGAAGCACATTGATCTGTTGCCGTAGGATCAGGATTTCTGCTTTCAACTTTGCTCTCGACTTGAAGGGCGAAGCTGACGCCGAGAATCAGGTTGAACAGATCGGTCATCAGACAGGGGCTTACCCCCTCCGCTCCCCGCGTCTATGTCGAATCTTATTTTCGGTACTCACAGGTTCTCTATCCGGTTCTGATTACTTGGCTTGGAGTTTAACCAGTCTCAAAAATCGTGTTCGGCGTCGTCTCAAGCGTCTTTCCGATCGCGCTCAACGCGTTGGTCGGCGTGCGGGGGGGCTCAACCGCGGATATGGCATCATGGCGGCGGCCATGGGTGCGAGCAGGATCTGTATATACAAAAACCCTAAACACGGACGTAGCTTGCAGATTTTGTTGTATCAACGAGACCCTTACATTCGACTGATGGCGACTTGGCCGACCTTGAGGCCAGCAGCAACCGCCGCGGCGATTTGCGAAGGCGTATCGACGACCACAACGCTGGCCGCTTCCAGCGCGCTGCGTTTGGAGGTGTAGCTGCCGGCATTTCCGGTCACAATGGCGCCGGCATGGCCCATCTTCTTGCCCGGCGGGGCGGCGGCGCCGGCGATGAAGGCGACCATCGGCTTGGCGACGCACTTGGCGTATTCGGCCGCCGCTTCCTCCATGCTACCGCCGATTTCTCCAACGATTACGATCACGTCGGTGCCAGTGTCTGCATGGAGCGCTTCCAGTGCATCACGCGTGGTGGTGCCAAGCATCGGGTCGCCGCCGATGCCGATGAAGGCGGACTGGCCCAAGCCGGCGCGCGTAAGGTTGAGACAAACCAATGTGCCCAAACTGCCGCTACGCGAGATCACGCCGACACGACCGGACTTGAACACGCTCGGTACGAAAGCCGGCATGATGCCGACAAAGCATTCGCCCGGCGTGACCAGCCCGGCGGTATTGGGACCGACGATGCGCGTGCCGTGGTGCGCGGCCGCAGCATGGATCGCCATCACGTCCTGCGCCGGGATATGCTCTGTCAGAACCACCAATGTCTTGACGCCGGCTTCCGCCGCCGACACGGCGGCCTCCTTGGCCATCGGCGGCGGAATGAACATCACCGCGATGTCGGCGCCGACCGCCTTTGCGGCATCAGTGGTAGTGGCGAAGATTGGCACGCCGATATGGATCTCGCCCGCGCGCTTGGGATTGATGCCGGCGACCACATTGGTGCCGTAAGCCAGCATCTTCTCAGTCCAGAACGTGCCTTGCTTGCCCGTAATGCCGAGAACAACGACGCGGTCTTTCTTACGAACGATCATTGCGCAGCCTTTACCGCCGCCTTGATGGCGTCTTCCATAAAGTCGTAGGGCTCGATGCCGAGCTGCTCGCGCACTAACGCCACCGCTTCCTGCTCGCCCGTGCCGTGAATGGAGAAGAATACTGGCACCTTGGGCCTGAGCTTGTGCCAAGCCTTGACCACGCCGTCCGCCATCACGTCGGTGCGCGCGAAGGCGCCGCAGAAATTGATCACCAAGCTTTTTACGCCGGAATTGGACAGTACAAGATTGAGCGCAATTTCTGCCTTGGTATAGGCCTCGCCGCCGATCTCGAGGAAGTTCGCGGGCTTCCCGCCGAAATGACGGATCACGTCCATGGTGGTCATGGTGAGCCCAGCGCCATTGGCCAGCACGCCGACATTGCCATCGAGTTGGATCAGCTTGAGACCGGCGTCAGCGCCGCGCTTTTCCAGGTCGGTCATGGCGGCGGCCGCGCCGCCGGCGGCAATGTCCTGCTGACGATAGAGCGCGGCATCGTCGAGCACAAATTTGCAATCGAGCGCCACCACGCGACCATCGGCGAGCAGCGCGAGCGGATTGATTTCTAACAACTCCGCATCGCGCGCGCGATAGGCGGCGTATAACTTCTCCAGCACGCTCGCGATCTGCGCCTCGGCGGCGCCGAGGTCGAGACCGGCGAGCATGGCCGCGATGTCTTTCTTCGGCGGCGCGCCGTCAATGTCAACCAGTAGGCGGCAGATCGCGCTTGGCTTTTCGGCGGCTAATTCCTCAATGTCCATGCCGCCTTCGGTCGAGAACAGGATCAGCGGCTTGCGCGCGCTCATGTCGTGCAGCACGGCGGCATAGAACTCACGCGCGATCTTG
>Ga0315281_10003730_pt1 | contig 22271 bp, 23 predicted proteins | sample YL17G07_0_MG_FD_204540 | JGI IMG/M metagenome (GOLD analysis project Ga0315281, IMG submission 204540) | Sediment microbial communities from Yellowstone Lake, YNP, Wyoming, USA - YL17G07_0 | ecosystem: Environmental > Aquatic > Freshwater > Lake > Sediment | place: USA: Wyoming | collected... | reverse complement strand
TGATGAAAGATTCAACCATCAGGACAGTATCAAGCCGGGGAGAATGCAATGCGCTGGATTCAGAAGTCATTACTGCAGATTTGTTATATAACTATATATAACATTTGAGCCGGGAAAACCGGTGACCGGGGAAAGGGACAAAACACCAGACTTCCATTGATGGTGCGATGGATACGGCGCGATGAAAGGTACAGGTTCCGGTGCAATGAGGTATTTTGAGGAAATACTCGTTTTAAGCAGGAAAAAACCTGTTAAAACAGGAGGCCTGCAAGGCTCCCTTTTTTGAGCGGGGGGTGGAGCACGGTCTGGAAGATTGCAGGGCTCTTATCACCTTCTTAAGGGATACGTCGGAAACGGAAAAATTCAATCGTCTGGCTACTAAGGTTTTCGGATCCGGTTCGCGAAGTTAATGCATAAATATTCCAAGCCGCAATTCTATCTCATACAAGGGATCGGGCAAATGGACGTCTATGAACTGATTGCTGTGAAGCGGGATGAGATTCTTTCATTAGCGGAGCGGTTCGGGATAAAAAATATCCGGGTTTTTGGCTCGGTCGCACGCCATGAAGCACATGACCAGAGCGATATTGATTTCTTAGTGGAATTTCCTCCCGGCGCATCCCTGCTCACGCACGCAGCATTCCAGCGTGAACTGTCAGTACTGCTCAGTCGGGATGTTGACGTCGCATCAGTCAAAGGTCTTAAGGATCAGATCCGCTTAGCCGTCCTGCAGGAAGCGGTCCCCCTATGAGATCCGATATCGATCGGCTTTCTGATATCATTGAGGCAATCCGGCGCATACTTGAGAAACTCCCTCAAACAAAAGGAGATTTTACCGGATCGGATCTTCTGCAAATCTGGGTTCTCTACCATATCCAGATCATCGGAGAGGCGGCAAATGGCATCTCATCTACATTCAGGAATGCTCATCCATCAGTTCCATGGCAGGATATCATCGCTATGCGTCATCTCCTGTGAAAAATATCCCAAATAACGGGTATTTTGAGAAAATACGCGTATTAACCGGGAAAAAACCTGTTAAAATAGCGGGCTTGCAAGGCCCCCTTTTCCGGGCGGGGGGGTGTAGCAGGGTCACAGCGATTGCAGAGCTTAGGTTTCCTTCATCAATTATAGCGGGAGTGAAGGAGAAAAATTCCTTTTTTTTGATGGTAATATTCCCGTCAGGTTCGGGAGTGATCCTCTCGAGGGAAGAGAGATTGGGGAGGAACATAGCTCGATTCGGGTCCTGATTGACATTCATGGGAACTCTTATCACAAATTCGGGAAAATGCAGCACAATTGTTTTGGGATATCCCCGATTTTTGGCGGCTGTTTGGTGATTATATTGCTGCTCGAAAAACCGCTACCAGCACCTGATGGAAAGCGGATCTTACTAAGATGACCTGTGGGGTAGTGGGAAAGGGGAAAAACGGGAATACCTTATCCCCGGGGGAAAATTCGTGATTACACGTCGCGGAAATATCCGGTTCACTTTTTGGATTCTTCACTGGCAAGGATGTGACGGATCTCTGCTTTCAGTACGGGAAGATTGTTTACACTATTGTCCCAGAGGATTGTGGGTTTGACACCGAAATACGCATGAGTCAGAACATCACGAAACCCGGAAATCTTTTTCCAGTCAGTTTTCGGGTATCGCTCCTTAAGGTCTGAAGGAAGATTCTTTATCGCTTCCCCAATCACTTCAAAGTTGCGGATGACTGCATCCTTTCGTCTTCGATCAAGGACAAATTCATCAAATGTGATCCCGGAAATGTCTTCCTCGATGTTGCTGATAGCCTCAAGAATGTCATCAAGGTACTGGAGCACCATTCTATGCATAGACGACCTCGCCAAGAATATATTCCCTAAGCCTGGGTTTGATTGCACCCTTCATTACAAGATCCACTTTTCTCCCGAACAGATCTTCGAGATAGAACTTACAGTCCATGTAATGATCGAACGTCTCCTGCCCTTTCCTGAATGTAACGAGCACATCCACATCGCTTTCCGGGCGCTCCTCCCGACGGATAAATGAACCGAAAATGCCGATTTTCGCAATTCCGAACCGTCTTTTCAGGATTGGTTCGTGTTGTCGCAACAGTGCAAGTGCATCCATATCTATTATTGTGATATGGTCGTGCACCCTCTTAACTTTGCGGTCATGAGACGTTGTGCAGCATTCGGAAATAATACTTTTAGGAGGATAAAGGGGGCTTGAGAGGAACTGGCCCACTACTGGTCAACACAGATGCTGGTGCCAGGAAAAAAATTCATACCGGCTCAATTTTTTTTGATTTTCGCAGGCTCCCTGCAAAATCCGCACTGTCAATATCGTATCCCCAGGCACCACGAAGGGATTTTATAGGTTTTTTTTCAATAATTTTTATAAAAACCTCTCCGGTTTTAACAGAAATACCTCGTTCAAGTTCGAGGTGAAAATCATCAATGACTTTTGCTTTTATCGTTTCCATACCGGAAACACCAGTATGCACATACAAACGCTTGTTTAAAATAATGTTTGTGCAGAAAAATCCTGTATGGTTGAGCCAATCGAACCATAAAAACGACAATGGTTGGACAGGCTTTGTTCGGGAATGAGTACACCCGGTGCTACCTATCTGTCGGGAAACGTGGAATGTTTCACATCATCTATCGGAAAACTAATATTTTCTTTGGGGATATTCATTCCTGCTGTTAAACGGTACCCGGTTTTGCTGAACCGGGGGAAGAAGACATACGTTCCAGCACTTTAATCCTTTCTTCTGCCTTCAGAAGTTTTTCCCGCATGTGCCTGCGCTGGAGAGCGACCCCGGCCTGGCGGACGAATGCCTCGACGGTCTCCCGGTTTTTTAAATCATCGTCATACCGGTACCGGAGAGAGATATTCCCGTATATTCCCATGCGGCACGTGCAACCCATCGCGTAACTTTTTCCCGCCGACAAGCGCTCCTGGATCTCGTTGCAGAGATGCTCCGGGAACATCCGGTATGTCTGCACGTAAAGACTCTCCGGGCCCTTTACGAGAATTCCTTTTGAGATGTCCCCCCATACCTCAGGCGTCTTCTCCATCGAAACATCCCCTTGTAAAAAATCCCCGAAATATTGAAATATCACCTTAGTCCAACTCTCGTCCCCGGCGAATGCCCGGAGAGCGGTCTTCTTCGTATCGGGGTTGATTGACATTACTACGACGTGAGCCTTCGGTTCGAGCTCTGCAATGCGATCTGATATGTACTGGTAGATATCCTCGTCGTCTCCCATGTCAGCGAACGTTGCAGAGGTCCGGGCGAGGAATTCCATGTTTTTGATATAATTGTTGATCCGGGCTGCCGACTCTTTTTTTTCGGTGATATCCTTTCCTACCCCCTGGTATTCGTGAACGACTCCTTCATCGTCAAACAGCGCACGGATCGTCCAGAGGTTCCAGCGGACCTTGCCGGACTGGTCCGATACACGGCATTCTATCGTGGTAACGGAATGTTCTTTGTCAAGGGACAAGATGGCCTGTTCCAGTACGGGGTTGTCTTCGTCGTACATCCCGGGTATATGGTGCGTGCCGGGAAGGTCTGCCGGCCTGGTCCCCAGGTAGCGAGCATAGGAATCGTTTGCAAACAGGAGAGTCCCGTCAGAACCAAAACGCGTAATGAACTCCGTCTGGTCCTCGACGATGCCCCGGTAGCGTGCCTCGCTCATCTGCAGGGTTTCTTCATATGTCTTCTTGGCGGTGATGTCTTCAATTATGAACGTCGCGCCCTGACTCCCATCTTCAAATGCAGTCGGGACCAGCTTCACTCTGAAGTGGTGCGTCTTCCCGTTGAGAACGCAGCTTGTTTCGGTTATTTTTTCAGCGGCAGTTTCCCCGATCTTGACCGGATCTGGTTTCGGGAGGCTGCTGAAGAAAGGATTATTAATTTCACCGGTTTTTTTCCCAACCAGCCCTTCTCTTTTTTCATGAAGGAGTTCAAGAACCGGTTCGTTCACCTGAATAACTCTCTGTTCTGCATTGAGCACGATGACATAATCGGAGGAAAATTCAAGTATTGCTGAAATCGGAACCCGGCGGGAGAGGAAGTATACTTTGGCAGCTCCCATAACCTGCATTTCCACCTGGCCGGAAATGAGGAGCATGTCAAGATACTTGGCCACCAGGTTTCTGTTCAGGTTCAATTTGGAAGTGAGATCAGAGATGGTCAGGCCCCGTGGATGCCACCTGAGATTCTGCTTGATTGTATCGACTCTTACCTGGTCAAGAACTGCCATAGGTCAGAAATTATTTTTTTATGTATTAAATATTTTTAAATGAACTTATTTGCCCAACCCATCCCTCCTCCTCATGCGTTTGCCATATTTTTCCCACCTGATGTCTGCGACAGAGAGGAAATCCATAATCACGGTAAAAACCGTATCCATGGTTCAACAGCATATTGTCCCGAAGCAAAACGTGATTGGAGGTTCGCCCCCGACAGTGAAACCCGGCATCTTCGGGCAGCTCCCGGACAGTCAAAACAGGGGTTCTTTTGACAACCTGGTAGTAATGGTCGATCGACCATGAGATCAGCCTTCCAAAAGCATCTGTATGCGTACATTTTAAGGCGATAATCTGCCACATTTCCTCAAATCGGGCACTGTTTAAAAACGTGTGCCGGAATTCGCCATTTTGTGCGCCAGATTCGAACTACCGATCCGTTTGTCAGACAGCCACAGAGATGGCTACCGTCGGAGAATCGGGAACTACGGTAACAAGAAAGGATACTCTGGTTCTCATGTCTCCCTCTCCTTCTGTGCCGGGACTGTCAGACATTTTCCATCCAGGATTCTTGCCGGTCCTGGATACAGGCTTGGTCAAAACATGGGTGTTATCGTGAATGCCTGTTTTCCATAGATCACGAGAAGAATACCGGTTTACCAGCCTCACAAAAAAGATGATCCCAAATAACCCCAATCCGGGCTTCGTTTGGCAATCGGACGATCCGGTTTTTGGGTCCCGGCGGAAGTGTGTCAACACCTGTGGAAAATACAGTTTTAACCGATTATTTTCCATATTGGGCTGATTTACGGGGATTTTAACCCTGCAATTTAGCGGGCCTGCACGGCCCCTTTTCCGGGCGGGGGGTGTAGCAGGGTCAAAACTATCACAGGGCTGATAATGCCTTCCCGGGGATCACGTTGGCTCCGGTAAAAGTGCCCGATTCATGCAAGCCGGTGCTATCTATATAAAAAAAACGATCATCTCGGCAGTAACGGGTGAAATACGGGGAGATATTAAGGATGCTGTATGAATATGGTATCCGGCAGATCCTTAAAGTGCTCGTCACCCGTTACAATCCTGTGATTTCCGGTCCGTGCAGTTGCAAGAATAATAGTGTCAGCGATGCCTCCAGAAAATCCTTCACTACTGTATCCTCCGGCCAGGATGGCAATTTCCCGGCTGACCGGTACGATCAGGCTCCGGATTCCCATCTCGTGAACAATTTTCTGAACGGTACCGTGATCCTGTGTCCGGCTAAGAAATTTAACCATCTCGGTCAGGGTAATTACTGATGTAAAAAGATCTATCGTATCGGATTCGATGTAACCTTTTATTTCCGGGATATGGCCATAATAATATTCAACCCAGACCCAGGTATCAATGAGGTACCCGATACGGATCCTCCTCCTCTCGTACAAAGGATCCAATCGTAGGCAGCTTCCCGAATGACGACGGTAGTTTCTTCCGTCTTTCCCTGATCAGGAAAAGGATTGCTTTTTCATAGGAATCAGCACCAGTCTCCTCTTTGATCGTATCCAGGTACTCCTTCGTTGGTGGTGTTACCTGAATGGTGGTCCGTTGTCCTCGTCCTTTCCTCTCTATTTCGGGATTTGTATCTCCGGACCGTACTGCCTCTGCCATACAGTATACATTATGGCATTAAGGATATTAGAGTTTCTCAGAAAATTCCTTGCAGAGACAGTGGATCCAATCAACAATTTCTTCCTCTTTAATTCCGGATTGAATGAATGAGAAAATGAGTGGAAGATATTTCAAACAGCGGCCTCGATAACACGAGCTCCTTTTCCCGGGATGATCTCTTCTTCGGGTCCGGGATAGAGGGAGATAGCTTCTTTGATGTTTTCCTTCGCCCCTTTGATCGTTTTACCCTGCGTGATACAGCCGGGAAGAGAGGGAACCGTGACGACATACCATCCATCCCCTCCCTTCGCGATTACAACTTTCAGGTGCATTCCCTGACTCCTGTTTTGAATATGTACAGCGGTGAGCCGGCAGAGGATAATCTTTTTTGTGACATGTACACGGCTGAGGCTTCCAACTTTTAATATTCTGAACATCCCCATAGATTCAAATTTTTTAATGGCAAACTATTACCTGTACGTGACTTATCATGGGAAAAAAAGCATTCATAACGGGAATAACCGGGCAGGACGGATCATACCTGGCGGAACTGCTCCTGTCAAAAGGCTACGAAGTCCACGGACTGATACGCCGCTCTTCCACCTTCAACACCAGCAGGATCGATTCCATCTATATCGATCCGCATGATACTCATGCCCGGTTATTTTTACATTACGGAGACCTCTCCGATTCGGAGCAGATATCCAATATCCTGTATAACATCAGGCCTGATGAGATCTACCACCTTGGGGCGCAGAGCCATGTCCGGGTAAGTTTTGATACACCGGAATACACCGGGAATGTCACTGCACTGGGGACGACACGGATCCTGGAAGCAGCCCGCCGGAGTAATCACGGGGTAAAATTCTACCAGGCATCATCCAGCGAGATGTTCGGCGCTGCACGCCCGCCCCAGGGGGAAGATACCGCGTTTTATCCCAGGAGTCCCTATGCGTGCGCCAAAGTCTATTCCTACTGGATGACACGAAATTATCGCGAAGGCTACAATTTCTTTGCGTCAAATGGTATTTTGTTCAATCATGAATCGCCCCGCCGGGGAGAGACATTCGTTACCCGCAAGATTACCCGTGCTATCGCACGAATCATTTCGGGAAAGGACAAGTTCCTGTATCTGGGGAATCTCGAAGCGAAGCGTGACTGGGGATTTGCCCCGGAATATGTCGAATGCATGTGGCGGATCCTGCAACAGGAGAAGCCCGATGATTTTGTCATAGGTACCGGCGAGACTCACTCGGTCCGCGAGTTCCTGCACGAAGCATTTGCCTATGCGGGACTTGACACAGAAAAACATGTAAAAATCGATCCGAAATATTTCCGCCCGACCGAAGTTGATGTACTGGTTGCAAACCCGAAAAAATCTGAAAAGATCCTCGGCTGGAAACCTGCAATAAAATTCGGGGACCTGGTAAAGATCATGGTCGATGCTGACATGAAAGCGGCCGGGCTGGAACCGGTTGGTGAATCGGATACAATACTATCGTCAAAATTCCCTGACCGCTGGTGGAACGCGGATTGATTCAGGTGACGGATATACTCCCGCCCCTTCATGCATACATAAAAAAAGGAGTAACCATTAATTCTGATTATTATCAGAAAACACTGGTATCATTCGAACCTCCGTCAATACTCAGGACATGCCCATGACATTCTGGTCAGATAAAAAAATCCTCATCACCGGTGGCGCTGGTTTTTTTGGATCGCAGGTCGTCAACCAGCTTCTAAAAAAGGGTGTCCTCAAGGAAAATATCCGGATCCCCCGCAGCAGGGAGATCGATCTGCGGAAATGGGAGAACTGTTGCAGGGTTGTAAAAGACTGCGACATCGTCATACACCTTGCGGCAAAAGTCGGGGGAATCGGGTATAACCAGAATTACCCGGCGCAGCTCTTTTATGATAATGCGATCATGGGCATACAGATAATCGAGGCGGCACGGCAGGAAGAAGCAGAGAAGTGTGTTATCGTCGGCACTATCTGTGCATACCCGAAGTTCACTCCTGTGCCATTCCGGGAAGAGGACCTCTGGAACGGGTATCCTGAAGAGACCAATGCTCCCTATGGATTAGCAAAAAAAATGCTCCTTGTACAATCGCAGGCATACCGGCAACAATATGGATTCAATTCAATTTATCTTCTCCCGGTAAACCTGTACGGACCGGGAGATAACTTCAATCCCAATAGTTCTCATGTTATCCCGGCTCTTATCAAAAAGTTCACCGATGCCAAGAGAGATCATAAACCAGAGGTAGAAGTGTGGGGGACCGGTTCGGCATCCCGTGAATTCCTGTACGTGGATGACGCAGCACGGGGGATCATTCTTGCCACTGAGCGATACAATAAACCCGATCCGGTAAACCTGGGAGCCGGCATGGAGATCACGATCCGGGATCTGGTGGATCTCATACAGGAGCTGACTCAATATTCCGGTGACATCCGCTGGGATATCTCAAAGCCTGATGGCCAGCCGAAACGCAGCCTGGATGTGAGCCGGGCGGAAAAGGAGTTCGGGTTCAAAGCAGAGATGCCGTTCCGTGAAGGATTGCAACGGACAATCAAGTGGTATCAAAAACATTCAGGCATACTCAATGAACCGGCAGATTCAGAAAATCATTGTTGACATTTTCAAATAATTATTATCACTTTACATCAATGCAGGATAATTTTTCTATCATACCGATCAATAATCTCAATGACCAAACTGATTAAAATTTCATATAAGAAGGTGGAATAACGGAAACAAAGAAATCTATTCTGATAGTCACCTGGAAAAATTGAGGCTGAAAAAGGATTTTTATGAAGATTTCCATTATCGGAACGGGATATGTTGGGGCTGTTACAGGTACATGTCTTGCGGAGCTCGGGCACCAGATCGTTTTTGTTGGCAGGGAAACAAAGAAACTTGATCTCATTAATTCCGGGAAAAGTCCCATTTATGAACCTGGGTTAGATCAATTGCTGGAAAAAAACCTGTCAAGGATCACAACAACGATCGATTTACCCGATGCGATCCGGAAGACAGAACTTACGTTTGTCTGTGTGGGAACACCGTCGAATGACGATGGATCGATCAATCTTGATCAGATCCGGGAAGTGTCCCATACGATCGGGAAAAGTCTGGCTTCTGATGACAAGTATCATACGATTATTGTTAAAAGCACGGTGCTTCCCGGGACATCCGAAACACTTGTTATCCCCATACTGGAGAAAGAATCCGGAAAAAAGGCTTTTGCGGATTTTGGTGTTTCTTCAAATCCTGAATTCCTCAAGGAAGGAACGGCCATTGAAGATTTTTTCCATACTGACCGGGTGGTTATTGGGGTTAATGACCCCAAAACCAAAGAAGTTCTGGAAAAGTTATACCAACCGCTCAATGCACCAGTCTTTGCCACGACAATCCGTACATCAGAGATGATCAAATACACGAGCAATTCCTTCCTTGCAACCAAGATCAGTTTTGCAAACGAGATTGGAAACCTCTGCAAGAAGATGGGTATCGACAGCTATGAAGTGTTCAAAGGCGTCGGGCTGGATGCCCGGATCAACCCGCACTTCTTTCGTTCCGGCATCGGATTTGGCGGGTCGTGTTTCCCGAAAGATGTCAAGGCACTGATTGCCCATGCACGCACGCTCGGTATCGAACCGCAGATCCTGACAGCAGTGATTGGAACGAATGAGGACCAGCCTGCGAAGATGATCGACCTTTTAAAACGACATATGGACATAGCCGGAAAGACAATCGGCGTTCTCGGTCTTGCATTCAAACCGGATAGCGATGACATCCGGGAGAGCCGGGCGGTTCCCGTCATACAGGCGCTCCTGAAGGAAGGAGCAAAAATTATTGCGTTTGATCCGATAGCGACCGATAATTTCAGGCATCTTTTTCCGGATATTTCATATGCGGAAACAGCCAGGGATGTTCTGAATGCTGATGCCATCCTCATCGTTACCGAATGGAAGGAATTTGAGGATCTGGATTACCGTGGTAAAATGGTCATTGATGGAAGACGGATTGGTAAAGCCCGCAAGGAAGCAGCAACCTATGAAGGAGTCTGCTGGTAGATGAACATAAAAAAGGCAGTAATCCCCGCAGCAGGATTCGGCACGAGATTCCTCCCCATTACAAAAGCCCAGCCAAAAGAGATGCTGCCTGTCGTGGACAAACCTGTCATCCAGTACGTCGTTGAGGAGGCAGTGCTCTCGGGAATTGAGGATATTCTCATTATCACCGGAAGAAATAAACGTGCCATTGAAGATCACTTTGACCGCTGTTTTGAACTTGAATCGAAGTTTGAACACAACAAAGAGAACTCATACTACGAATCTCTCTCCTCCCTGTCGGAACTCCCGGATATCCATTACATCCGCCAGAAGGAGCAACGCGGTCTTGGAGATGCAGTACTCCATGCCGAACGCCACTGTGATGGGGACCCGTTCGCGGTCCTCCTTGGAGATACTATCTGCATTTCACCCCGGGGTGAACTTCCCTGCACACGCCAGATGATGAACGCATTCACACGCTACCAGAAACCCATCATTGCAATTGAGCCGGTTCCTCAGGAGAAGATTCAGGATTATGGGATTATCGATGGCAGCGAGATAGAACGCGGTGTCTATGTAATCCGGGATATCGTGGAAAAACCCTCGCCCCGGAACGCACCCTCAAACCTTGGTGCAATCGGGAGGTACATCCTCACCCCGGAGATCTTTTCATTCATACGTGACGTAAAGCCAGGATACGGGAGCGAAATCCAGCTCACCGATGCTTTGCGACGGTTCCATGAACCTCTCGGACTCGTCACTAACTGCCGACGCTATGACATCGGGGACAAACTTGGCTGGATGAAATCAAGTATCGAGCTTACTCTGGATCGTGAAGAATTTGCGACAGATATGAGAAAATTTCTCACTGAGCTTCTTTTGCGGTGATCACCATGAGGTACAATTCGGAGGAGGATCTCGAAATTATTCAAAAAAACCTCGTTGAAATTTCATTTGAGGATAAACGTGTTCTTGTAACCGGTGGTGCAGGATTTCTGGGTTCATGGATGTGCGATGTTTTAATTGCACAAAATGCCAGGGTCATCTGCCTGGATAACCTTGCGAGCGGACAGGAACAGAATATAGAGACGCTCAAAGAAAATGAAAATTTTTCTTTTCTTCGTCATGATATCAGCAAGCCGGTTACATTGGATACAAAGATCGATTTTGTAATTCATATGGCGTCCCGTGCATCCCCGCTCGAATTCGAACAATTCCCTATCCAGATAATGAAGGCAAACACACTCGGCACGTGGATCGCTTTAGGGATCGCCAAAAAAAACAGAGCCCGGTTACTTTTCACTTCCACAAGCGAGATCTACGGCGAATCACAAATTATTCCAACACCTGAAACATACCATGGGAATGTGAATACCCTGGGAATCCGGGGATGTTACGACGAGGCAAAACGAGCCGGGGAAGCCACCTGCATGGCATATATGCGTCAGCATGGTGTGGATGTCAGGATTGCACGGATTTTTAATACCTACGGCCCGCGGATGCGTGATGACGGTTTCTACGGGCGGGTAGTCCCGCGGTTTATCATGCAGGCACTTCATAATGAACCAATCACACTATTCGGTGATGGATCGCAGACCCGAAGTTTCTGTTATGTAACCGACCAGATTGAAGGATTGCTCCGGTTCGTTGCGAAAGATGGATTAAAAGGAGAGGTAATCAACATAGGTAACCCCATCGAGTTATCCATTGCGGAACTTGCATCTCTCATCAAAAAAATTACCGGTTCAACGTCGAAACTTCAATATTTCCCTCTCCCGCAGGATGACCCCCACCGCAGATGCCCTATTATAACAAAAGCACATGATTTACTTGACTGGTCACCGAAAGTTGACCTGGAAACCGGATTAAAAAAGACGATTCATTCCATGACTTCTGGATTAACATAATCAAACTCTAAGAATAATGGGTTTTGGACAATAATTCTGAAAAAAAAAGCAATAGATCCAATGAAGTATCCAATGTTCCTACAGATTTCCACGGGTAATACTTTTTATCAATGCAATTCTAAGAAACCCGATATTTTTGGATCAATGATTCTGTTTGGTACATCACGAAATCATTAACAATTTTCTCAACAATTTTACTATGTGCTTCTCCCTTCCCTTTTCATCTCCCGACTTATGAGCATCGGCGCCATCCAGCGTCAAAGTATAATCGCCCTTACATCGACAATTACTTTAACCGTTATCGGATTTCTCTCAACGATATATTTTGCCCATACTCTAGGACCGGCACCACTCGGAGCATACTTTCTGTTTCTCGCATATTTAGGGATTTTAAATCTGGTTGGCGACGGGGGGTTTGGCGGAGCCGCAGTAAAAAGGATATCAGAAGGAAAAGAATCAAATGAATATTTTTCAGCATTTGTGTTTATCAGGATTGTACTCCTTACATTATCGGTCTTACTGCTTTTTATTGCAGAACCCTTTCTTAAGGATCTCACTTCATCCGGATTATTTTTCTGGCTCCTGTTAGCCCTTATAATATCCGTTCTTTCTAACATTTCGTGGATAGGAGTGTATGGCTCAGGAAAGGTGGGAGTATCTCAGGTTAGTGGTTTTTTGGATGCTCTGACAAGAACTTTTTTTCAAATTATCGCAGTTTTTCTCGGGTTTGGTGTTGCAGGACTCACCGGAGGTTTTGTTGGGGGACTCATTGTCGGGACTATTATGAATTTCCGGTACATTGACATTAGGTTAGTCCGTTTCAGGTTATCGTATCTAAAAAACCTATCCGGCTTTTCTTTCTGGATTTTTTTAACTGCGGGTGGCTCATTAGTGTTTAGCTATGCGGATACAATCCTCATTGGATTTTTTATGAGTAATTCTGATGTTGGAATATATCGAACGGCTTTTCAGCTTACTTCTATCGCAACATTTGCAACAATGGCCTTCCAAACTGTTTTGTATCCAAAAATTAGTAATTGGGAGTCTCAGGGACAAATAACTGAGATAGAGAATTCTCTCTCAAGAGCGTGGACGTATTCCCTATTTCTTGCAATACCAACCTGTATCGGCGGGTGGATTCTTGGGGATAAACTCCTTTATTACCTTTATGGAGCATCTTTTGTAGAGGGGGGATCCGCCCTCTTTTTCCTCTTGCTTGTACAGATTATTAACGTCTTTATGGTCCTCGGAACGATGAGTCTGACGGCACTTAACCACCCGAAAGATGCCTTTCGGATAACGGTAATTACATCACTTGCAAACGTTCTCCTGAACATTGTGCTTATCCCAGTCCTGGGTATAACCGGGGCAGCAATAGCAACACTCATAGCCATGACGTTCAATGCAGCTGGCGCTCTCATTCTCCTTTCCCGGATCATTTCAGTAAAATTCGAATATGCTACAATCAAAAATATATTCTACGCTGCAGGTTTTATGGGTGTTTTTCTTCTGTTTATCCATTTTTTCCTACCACTCAATCATGTAACAGTCGTGTTTACTGTACTTATCATGGGAGCTGGACTTTATGTACTTGTATTGTTTAAACTAGACCGGAAAATTCATGATGAGATTAGGGATCTAAGTATCAATCTTGGAATTCTTTGGCCGAGATGGTTATAATATATCTTTCTTAAATTGAAAAAGCAATAAATGTATCAATTTTTTAACGAGGTGTGAAGGGGAATGCGCGATAAAGAGATGTAATCACTTTCTTCTTTTTTTAACGGTGCTAAGAACAATTAACTGTAAATCAAATATACAATTTTACTGATCCTATATGAAATATTCAATAATTTCTTAATGTTCAAAACCGATTATTTATATAATTTTTACTTTAAACAAAACCAACAAAACATAGGATGATCTAGTGAAAAAAAGAATAAATAAATTGGTTGATATTACCTTAGATTGCTGTTATTCACGATTTAAATTTTTACGACCTGATCCAAAAAATTATTCCACAATTGTCGGAGTTGGTTCAGTTGTTCCCGTGCAAATAGAGGCATATTTTCTTGCATTAAATAAATATGTCGATGAAGGGGCAAAGATTTTGGATGTAGGATTCGGTCTGGGATACGGGCTAAATATTTTGTCTATTAAAGCTCGGGATGTGTATGGGGTGGATGTTGATGAAAAAGTATTGAATCATTGTAAAAATACAATTGTTGGAAGAAATCCACGGTTAAATTTCCTTGAAATCTTTGATGGATATAACCTCCCGTTTGCTGATAACTCATTTGATATCCTCACTGCCGTCGATGTAATAGAACATGTTGAAGATTATAACCGACTGATTACCGAGATGATGCGGGTAACGAGAAAAGGAGTTTTTTTAAGTACACCGAACAGGAGAATTGAAAATACAAATCCAGATGGAACCCCCAAAAATTATTGGCATTTACGAGAATGGAATTTTAAAGAATTTTTTGAAATAATAAAAAAATTTGGACCAATAGAATGGAATTTTATCAATGGTTCTTTTGAAGGTCCTTTTTCAATTTCCGATAAAATCAACGAGAATACGCAAGCTCTTTCACCTTTTATATTCAAACACCCAAAATAAGATAATATACTTGAATTCTTAAAGACAGAGTATGTAAAACGATAGAGAGAATATAATTATTTGAAATGGGATTTAATTCAATTAAAAAGTGGGCAGTCAAATCCAAAACTGTTCTCGATATGGCAAAAAAAAAGGAATTGATTGCATTAACCCCGGAAAAAAAATCACGGGGTGAAGTTCTCTTATCTTATTTGACAAATCCCTTTAGATTTCACGTAAATCAATCGTACCTTTATAGTCATACTAATCAATGGGAATGTGCTCAGATTGCAAAAGCCTGGTTGGACAATGGATATTCAGTTGATATAATAGATTGGAATAACAATCATTTTGTCCCGAAAAAGGACTATTCGGTTTTTATCGATATTCACAGTAACATGGAACGATTGGCACCGTTACTAAAAGAAGATTGCCTGAAAATCCTCCATATTACCGGTGCTCACTGGTTATTTCAAAATACTGCTGAATATTCCAGATTACTTTCTTTGCAGAAAAGAAAAAATGTTACGCTGATTCCTCGCAGAACGGTTCAACCTAGTATGGGAATAGAATATGCTGACTGTGCGACGATTTTGGGTAATTCATTTACTCAGGGGACTTTTACGTATTCAAAAAAACCTTTATATCGTATTCACCTTTCAACAAATATACAGTTCCCTTTTTTTGAGGATAAAGACTTCTGTAATGTCCGGAAGAACTATTTGTGGTTCGGTAATGGCGGGATGGTTCATAAAGGTCTGGACTTGATATTAGAAACATTTTGTGAACTGCCTGACTATCATCTGACGGTTTGTGGACCAGTGAGCCAGGAGCCTGATTTTGAAAAGGCATATTATAAAGAATTATACGAAACTCCGAATATAAAGACGATCGGATGGATTGATGTTCATAGTTCATACTTTTTGAAAGTCATGAAGAGTAATGTTGCATTAATATACCCCTCCTGTTCAGAAGGGGGAGGGGGCAGTGTGATCACTTGTCTCCATGCAGGACTCATTCCAGTTATCAGCTTCGAATCAAGTGTTGATATTTCCGGTTTTGGAATATTGCTTAGAGATTCCACTATTGAAGAGATTATTACTGCAATTAAAAAAATCTCCAGTTTATCCGATACTGATCTTAAGATAAATTCGAAAAAATCTTGGGATTATGCAAGAGAGAATCACACACGGGACCGCTTTACCAAAGATTATGAACAATTTATCACCTCAATGATTTCCACTATAAGGATTTAAGATGAAAATCCTCTACGATCATCAGATATTCTCTCTCCAACAATATGGGGGTATATCCCGATATTTCTGTGAATTATATTCGCATCTTCTCACTATCCATACAGTTCAGCCTGAAATATCCGTAGTGTATTCAGATAATAGGTATTACCAGGAATTATTTCATCCCAAAAGATATCTTCCCGATCAAAAAAATTTAGGAAAATACCTGAATTTTGGAAAAAACACTGTTATTTATAAAATAAATGAATACAATTGTAAAAATCAAATCAGACGCGGAAATTTTGATATTTTACATCCAACCTATTATGATCCATACTTCATAAAAATCCTGAAAATAAAACCTTATTTTATAACTGTATATGATATGATTCATGAACTTTTTCCGGATATGTTTAAAAGGGATAATACTGCAATACGAAAAAAGGATGTAATCGAAAGCGCAACAAAAATTATTGCAATATCTGAAAATACCAAAACCGACATTATCAATTTTTATGATATCGATCCAAAAAAAATCAAAGTTGTTCCTCTCGCAACTTCACTTCAAAAACAACTGCCGGATATTTCCCTGAATCTACCACAAAAATACATTCTTTTTGTAGGAAATCGTGGAGGCTATAAAAATTTTACACTTTTTCTTAACTCAATTTTTTCACTATTCCACGATGAAAAAGGACTTTACCTGATCTGTGCCGGTGGCGGGGTTTTCTCAGATAACGAGATGCAATTGTTGAATGACCTGAAGATCAAAAAAAGGGTGATTCACTATCTACTTGCCAATGACAGCACACTCTCACAATTATATCGAAAAGCAATCCTTTTTGTATTCCCTTCACTCTACGAAGGTTTTGGCATACCTGTACTGGAAGCCTTCAGTTGTGGCTGTCCCGTGGCAGTAAGTAATTGTAGTTCGCTTCCTGAGGTGGGAGGTGATGCGGTGAAGTATTTTGATCCCAATAATGCAGACTCAATTCGAAAGGTAGTCGAAGAGATTGTGCATAACAATTATTTGCAGGATTCACTGAGAATCAAAGGATACTACCAACTGGAAAAATTTTCTTGGGAAAAAACGGCGATTCAGACACAGCAAATCTATGAAGAGGCATGGAGAAACTAACAGAACTTTATGCAAACTGGGGATATTGCCCAATTTCTCCTGTCAAAACGAAAAGAACAAAATTACAAAAATTCTCCTTCCTATTTCCCAAATAAATACCATAAATCCCGAAGTGCTTAACGGCTCCCCGAACCAATTTTCCGAATGCAAATGTATAAACTGTCAGACTCAGCAATCTCACCCAACCCCATAAGCCATATCCGGATTCCCCTGAAAGGGTGGCGGTGAGATTTTTTAAAATTATTTCTTCCAGCTCTAAAAACTAATCTATTTGAAACCAGAATGACAACCTGATACCAGAACGATGACCACTCTTCAGCTTTCTGATTTGCCTTCACCCCCGAAAGGAAAGACCGGTTGGCCATGGACGGAGATCTCTCAATGTCCAAGTATTTCTGGCAATGAAAAATTTGATTGGCCCCGGATTACTATAGTCACGCCCAGTTACAACCAGGGTCAGTACATTGAGGAAACGATCCGTTCCGTGCTGCTCCAGAACTATCCCAATCTGGAATACCTTGTAATTGACGGGAATAGTACTGATGGAACTCTGCAGATCCTAAAAAAATATGATAGCTTTATCAGATGGATCTCCGAACCGGATAAAGGCCAGACCGATGCAATCAACAAAGGGCTGAAAATGGCAACCGGAGAGATCATGGCATATCTTAATTCTGATGATCTCTATGAACCCAATGCTCTCATAAACATTGCCGCATTCTTTGGTCAGCGGGAAGAAATTGCCATGATCTATGGCGATATTATTCATATTAACGAAAAGTCCGGGTTTATTGAATTTCATAGGACCGGTAAAGTCGATATTCGGAAATACCTGATGTGGGATTTTTATCTGCCGCAACCATCTGTTTTTTTCCGGAAAAGAGTAATTGACACTCTGGGATATTTTGACGAGAAATTACATCTGGCGATGGATTACGATTACTGGTTAAAAATAATTTTAAATTTTGAGACCTGGTACGTTCCTGAAACGTTATCCCGGGCACGACTGTATCCTCAGGCAAAGAGCAGTTTCCTGGATTACATGTATCACGACGAACGACTTGCCATTTTAGATTCCATATTCAAAAAATATGATTTCGAACCGTACAGAAAAAATGTATTCAGCTACGCATACTTCAGCGGAGCACTTATGTTTATGAAAAGACACCATATCCGTGAGGCAATAAAAAATTTCAGAATTGCCCTAAACATTGATTCGAGATACATCATCCATCCCTATCTCTATTGGGGAATAATTGAAATGATTATTGGTGAAAAAAATGCCCATGGATTCAAACCCCGTCTGAAAAAAATTCTGGACAAAATTCTCCATATCGAATCGTATAATATTATCCGGTAATCACTCCCTAAAGACTACAAATATAATAGAAAATGCTCCCATGAAAATCCTCTACGACCACCAGATCTTCTACCGCCAGAATTACGGGGGAGTGAGCCGTTATTTCTGTGAAATAATGAATCAGTTCTCAAAAGATCCGGACATATGTTTTAATCTAGCACTTCGTTTCGTACTAAACGATAATTTAGCCCAATTCCCTCAATTAAATGAATATTGGTCAGGAAGATACAATGGACTCTATAACAACTTATTTGTGTCATTGCTTCAGAAAAAAATTCGTTTTAATGCATTGAATTTTGGATTGAATTTTCTTATCAATAATAGAGGCGAATCTATCCGATTATTAAAAAAACAGGATTTTGACATATTCCATCCAACATACTACGAACCGTATTTCTTAAAATATCTCCAGAAAAAAAACTTTGTTTTAACGGTTTACGATATGATTCATGAGATTTTTCCGGAATATTTCAAACCCGATGATCAAACCAGGGTTTGGAAAAAAAAACTCATTGAAAATGCAGGGGTTGTAATTGCGATATCCGAAAATACAAAAAAGGATATCATAAAATTCACGAACGTTGATTCGAATCTGGTTCAGGTTCTTCACCTTGGAAATCCCTTTGAACTTCATAATGAACCTCCCCATGTCAATGCTTCTTCGGATATTCCTGTATTCGGAAAACCCTACCTGTTATTCGTGGGGGATAGATCCAGGTACAAAAATTTTGATTTTTTTATCGAATCTGTTGCAGAACTATTGGTTGAACAGGAGGAGTTACAGGTGGTTTGTGCTGGATCGTCCCCATTCACTGAGAAGGAAAAAAAGTTATTAAAAAATCTGAATATTCTCCATAAGGTACACCAGATTAAAATTAATGATGCAACTCTGAAATATTTATATAAAAACACCCGGGCATTTATTTTTCCTTCACGATATGAAGGTTTTGGATTGCCAATTCTTGAAGCATTTTCCTGTGGTTGTCCCGTAATAGTAAGTAATTCCAGTTCACTGCCGGAAATCGGTGGTGACGGTGCAATTTATTTCGACCCTTGTAATAAGGAATCAATCATTTGTGCCGTAGAAACAGTTCTTTCAAATGAAAAATATAGAGAGGATCTGATCAAAAAGGGTTCTGAACGCCTGAAATTCTTCTCTTGGGAAAAGACTGCTGAATCTACTAAAAAAGTCTATAATAATTTGCTACACTAAATAATTTTAGATCTTTCCTTTGCTTCTCTCATATTATAAGGGAGGGTGTAATATTATCTCCAGAATGCAAATCAGCACCTATCAAGAGAGATAGCTACTCCGCATAAGAATTTCCTTCCCCTCTTATTGAATTTGAAAATGGTTATGAAAATGTGCAAAAAAACCTTCGGATGATAGATAATCCTGCCACAAACGGCGACAATTGCGTTGTAACGATATAAAATTCTCTTCAGAAATATTTTCATGAAAATTATAGAGTATTTTATCAGCCTGAGATATTTCATGATATTCGATCCAGACACAGTATTTTTTATAATCAATTTCAAAATCGTACGGCAGAACACAATCGGTATTGATGAAGAGGGGGATTCGTCCGCAGGATAATGTTTCATAAAACCTGTATGAGAAATTACCTCCTCCTCTCGTACATAAAATATAATCGCTGTTGATTATGTTTGCAACGTACTCCTCCTTTTCCTTTTTCCTCTTTGATACATCTTTCTGGGTTCCCCAGAATACTTCACGTAATATGAACTGATTTTTGATTAAATCGCTTTTTGAGAATACTTTCAATGCTTCAGAACGGATCGGTGAAAACGATCCCTTGTTTGGTTTTTTAAATCCAAAGAAAGACTCCGCCCAGTTATATATATCCCTTATATTTGAGTGCTCTGGGGCATAGCCGGTAAATCCAAGGGCAGCTTTTTTTTCCTTTCTTCTTATTTGCAGATTTCCTGAAAAATAATTCTCAATAATATTTTCTTCCCATGCAGGAAATGCAAATTCATTTTTTTTTCTTGTCGATTGATGTAATGATGTCCTGAATATTATTGTATTTTTTATCGTTATTGGCCGATCCGAATCGCTTAAAAAAAAAATTATTGTTGGTATTCCATATTCCTGAGCATTATCATGAAAGATTTCAAAAGATTCAAATTTCCTTTTATTGACTACAACCTGTTCCCAGGGAATAGGAAATACTGCAATATCAGATTCTTCTGCCGGGCAAAAAGTAAAGAAATTTTCACAGACGGAAGAATACGCCTTATATTGATCTGGCATCGCGTCTCTTTTTAAGAAAGGGTAAAGCATGGTAACTGGCACTTCACCCTGATTAATCAGGGAAAAATCTGTGAATATTTTTAATCTCTTCTGATCGGGTGGAGTCATAATTTCCTTATTGATGATATTGATTGAATGTAAGATTTAATCTGCGTTATATTCTACTGTTGAGGACTGGATGATAAAAATATAATTTACCTTGTGACAACCAACGGTCTCCCAAGTATAATAATATTCAACCTCAATCTTCGGACTAAACAGTATTTAAAAATTTATGAATGAGGTCCAGTCACAATGCTCTTCATTCATTACATCACACAATATCTGGAAAATCTATCATGCTCACCATTTTCTCTATCCCAAAACCATTTATCGGTCATATTGGCCTCATACAAAGAAATGCTATTATTAGCTGGCTCCATTTGATTCCAAAATGCGAGATCATTCTCTTTGGGGATGAGCCGGGAATTCAGGAAATTGCACAGGAATTTGGGATCAGGCATGTGCCGGACATCCGGAAAAACGAATATGGAACACCTTTTCTTGATGATGTCTTTAACCAAGCCCGGAAGACAGCACATCACGACATTCTCTGCTATTGCAATGCGGATATAATTTTTTTTAATGACATCCTAGAATCTATAAAAAAAATACCGGTCAGAGAATATCTCATGGTTGGAGAACGATGGGATGTGGACGTAACAACCCCCATCGATACCACTCGTGAAAACTGGGCTGAGGAATTTCTCGCTTTTGCACGGGAGCATCATTCAGTCCAGAATTTTCCCGGCATGGATTATTTTATTTTCCCAAAAGGTATGCTCAATGAATTCCCGCCTTTTGTTGTAGGCCGCAGGGGTTGGGATAACTGGCTCATTTACCACGTGCGGAAGAGACAGATACCGGTAATCGATGCAACATCGGTTGTGCACGTAATCCACCAGAACCACTCCTATGCACATGTCCCGCAAAAAGAGGGGACACGGTGGGAAGGCCCGGAATCCTGGAATAATGTCAGGCTGGTCAAAAACCGTCAGATATATTTGTGGGAACTTGCGGACAGCGATTGGGTACTGACTCCGGAAGGTCTGGAAAAGAAACCGTTCTCCCTGCGGACACTTGAACAGGATCTCATCCTTTCAACGCCGGAAAACCTTCATATGTTCCTCGAACCATTTTACCGGATAGGGCATACGGCAAAATTCGGATACCTGAAATTACGTGAGCTCATTAAAAGATAATCCCTATTAAATTGAGGATATTAAATAGCAGGTGCAAACCTGGTTAAAATGGTTATAAATTAAAAAAAACCATGGTTAATTTTTATGATATGCAAATTAAGTTGGTAATTTTTATTGAAGAATTACCGATCTCATACTCATCCGTTCCGGCATATCCGGGCGCAATCAGCTGTGTTAAATGATCCCCATCTCGCTCAGGCGTGCCGGTAAATACTTTTTCGTGACAAAGTCCAGCCCGCGGGCAGCAAATGCCTGCTGTTCTGACTTCAGGTTCATCTCGAGCTGCAGGTTAATCTCCTTCTTCCAGTAATCGGTGGCAAACCGGGGGTCCGTGAGTTCCGCCTTGAGCGCCTCAACGTCCTTTTCCGTCAGCTTGTCCGAGGGGAGGTTGTAGTCACGTATATCCCGGGGCTGCAGGCCAAGGAACTGGGACTTTGGCGTTGCGAGGATCTCGGACATGTGAGCGCTCTTGATCGCTCCGTACGCGACCGAAGCATAGATGCGGTACGACCACGGGTCACCATCGGTAAAGACAAGGACGGGCAGGTCCCATGCCGTACTGATCT
>Ga0315281_10003729_pt1 | contig 22273 bp, 24 predicted proteins | sample YL17G07_0_MG_FD_204540 | JGI IMG/M metagenome (GOLD analysis project Ga0315281, IMG submission 204540) | Sediment microbial communities from Yellowstone Lake, YNP, Wyoming, USA - YL17G07_0 | ecosystem: Environmental > Aquatic > Freshwater > Lake > Sediment | place: USA: Wyoming | collected... | reverse complement strand
TGACAGGCTGGCCATCCTCGCCCTTCTGGTTCAGTTCGTAGATGTACTTCTCGCTCGCGCGGCCCGACATCTCCTGGACGATCTGCTCCTCGTCCGCGAGATCCAGATCCATGATGTGCTGCGTGTCGTCAGTCTCGGTCATGTCTGTTTCCTTACCTGTTTTAGCTTATTACGCCAACTATTAAACCACCGTTTACTTCCAACGTCAAGCTAAGTTTCCCCTCGCACCCCAGAGCCAGTTTTCTTCAGTTCGATCACGACTTTCGCTTCTTCCCGTCCGGTGTTCCAATGCACGTTCGACAGCTTGCCTGGAATCACGTAGCGATCGTCCTCGTACCAGATGGCGTCTTCGAGAGCCCCGTAAAGATTTTTCCAATCAATCCGGGGCTCTTCCTTCCAGAACACTTCGACGGAGAATTTCGGCGCCATCTCCTTCAGCGCCATCCCCATATTCGGCGCGCCGGCCTCCATCGAGAGTAAGAGGACGTTCTTCTTGAACTGCCCATAGGCCTTCGACCGGGCCCGCTCGTTGGGATGGAACATCGTATTCTTCGTCGTCTGCTTGTATCCCATGAGCGGGCCCGGAACGATGAACTCGATGCGCATCTCAAAGCACCGGCACGATCTTGGCCTGAACCCCTTTGTTCAGGTCCATGATCTCCTTTGCCAGCTTCTCCGCGCGCTCGCGGCCCTCGATCATCACTCCGTGGATCTTGAGCCTGTTCTTCCCGTTCTTGGGAGTCAGGAAAAAGAACACCTTGTCCTTGGGACCCCGGACCTTCAGATGGAAGTACATGTTAGAACGGCTCGTTCGGATCTCCGATGCCCGCATCGGCGGCGGGGGCTCCATCCTCAGGCTTCTGGCCCAGGAACTGGACGTTCTCCACCACGACCTTGATCTTGCTGCGCTTCGCGCCGTCCTTGTCCTCCCAGCGGTCCTGTTGCAGGCGCCCGCCGACCAGGACCGGCCGGCCCTTCTTGAGGTAGTTCATCACCAGTTCGCCCGTCTTGTTCCAGGCCTCGCAGTCGAAGTACGAAACCTCTTCCTTCTTCGTCCCGTCTCCCGCCGTCCACCGACGGTTCACCGCGATCGAGAAATTCGCGATCGTGGACTGCCCCGCGGCCCGGCTCTCCGGATCCTTCGTCAGATTCCCGATCAGACGCACTTCATTCAAGGTCGCCATGCTTAGCCTCCTTCTTGTCTAGAGATTTTTTGACTCGTTCGCTGGACAACAACACATCAAGACTCACCCGCACTTCGTTGAACCGATTCCCCAGAAGAATGTCCTCCGTCTCATACCTCTCGAGGATGTAGCGGTCCACACCGTTCCCTTCAGCCAACTCCGCCCACACAATGGCTGTCGGCCATTCCTGCTGGGCCAGCCGACTGAGAAAGGCGTCGACCTTCCTCATACGACCTTCCCCTCGCGATGGGCTTCCTTCGAGATGACCCGCAATTTCGCGTTCACCTTGTGATAGTATTTCCACCGCTCCTCGAGCCCTTTGTCCACCAGTCTCCGGCCGCATGAATGGTCGCCTCCTCCTGTTTGCGGCGGAGTTTCCTCGTGAATCCACTCCTCGTCGTTGAACCGCTCCACGAGCGCCGCGAAAGTATCCGGTATGGTATGGTCAATATAGGTCACACTACGAGTCACCATGATTTTTTTGATGGGGCAGAGAATTTCTTCGCCGGCTCCGAAAGCCTTCTCTCTCTCGGCAACCAACTGGTCCATGATCGTCGATCGAAGCGCGTCCAGGTACTCCTGCCAGGGCGTCGGTGTCGCGATGCATTTCTGGTAGCTGAAGTCCGTGTGCGTCCCGTCCGTCCTGAACAAGTAGAAACACCTGTTCTTCCCGCCGTAATTCGTGTTGGTCAGCACCTTGAAATGTTTGATCCCCAGGCCGATCTTGTCGGCGGCCTCGCTATGCCGGCGGACGAGCTGGCAGAGAAACGAATGCTGAGGCTCCTCAATAACCACGCCCTGAGGAAGGTCAGCAAGGATCCCCTGGACGTAGACCTTGAAGGCGGCGTTCGTATCGAACGCCATCCCGTCGATCACGACCGGCTTTCCCCTACCCATTGGAATCCTTCTTGATCGGGTAATCGTAGTTCATCTTCGCCCAGTCCACCGTCTGCTGAGCGCAGATCTGGAGCGCTCCTTCCGTCCGCGTCATCGCGACGAACGCCAAGCGATGCTCCGAGTCCTCGTCCTCCCAGCATCTCTTCGACATCTCGCTGAACACCACGACCTTCTTCGCTTGCCGGCCTTTCGATCCGTGCATGGTCGTGATGACGGGAATGTTTGGACCGGAGAGTTTGTAGCCGTTGTCCAGAACCTGGTGATAGAACTCGAAGTCCTCTGAATGCTTGAAGAGGTTGTAATACCGTCTCCGGATCGCGTCGGCCCCTTCCGCTGTCAGAACCTTGGAACTCTGCAGGTCGTGAATGGTCACAGACCCGGGGATCGGCTGGGCGTTCAGTTTCTTCATGGAGCCGCGAGAGACAAGCCATGTTGATGTCCCAGGCATTTTGCTTGGAACGAACTCAGTGATGAACTCCGTCGCAGCGTCCCCTGGAACCGCTTTCCCGTCCGCCAGGTCATTTAGGGTTCTGAAGTTTTCCACCCGCTTACCGTAGCCCAGAGGATCGTCGCCTCGTTCGTTCCGGAACGGCATCCCCGCGTTGCGGTACGCCACCGAAAGACTCTGACAGCCGGCGACGTGCCGATGGAGAATCAAAGCCTCTCCGACAAAGGGCTCGAACGTTCCAGACACGGATAGGTGGTGCTTCATCCCCTCTTTCCCGAAGATGGTTTTGGGGATTCGGTGAGAGACCTGCCCGATCACTTTGTTGGCCTTGTCCCAGACTTCCTGGCCGAATCGGTGAGTCTGCCGAAGATGGATTTTATGAGACTTCTCGTATCGATCGATGAAGAGGCGCGCGTCGGCGCCGCTGAACACATAGACCGCCTGGTCTTCGTCACCGGCCCAGAAACAGGTTTCCGCGTTCTGGAATAAACGATCGCAGAGGGCCACGCAGATCGGCGAAAGATCCTGAGCCTCGTCGATGACGACGTGCTTGACACCTTCGATCGGCCTCATCTTGGTCAGAGCGTGAACCAGCATGTCGGTGAAGTCGATCAGCCCGTTGTCGTTCTTGTAGGCCTCGTATTTCTTCACGAAGGCGAGATAAGCTGAAATGTCGACCTGGCCGATCGATTGAGCTGCCTTCGTCGATATCTTGACCTTGCTCTGTTCGACTTGGTCGAGATTCCGGCACGACATCCTGGAGATCGTGTAAGCCCGGATGCAGTCGTCCCATTCCGTTTTGCCTCCACCCTGGAGGCGCTGGTAGACCGTGGCGAGATCCTCCCACTTGTCGCAGAGGAAGGTCCCGTCCATCGAGCTCCATTCGCCGAATCTCTTCATGTCGGCCGTCGTCATCAACCGGGTGTCCGGGAACTCCTTCCGAAGCCCCTGGTAGGCCAGGCTGTGGATGGTCCTGAAGTACGGGAAGCGCTTGGCGATGTCCTCGTCAAAGCCGTCGTCCTCGCCTCCGATGATGCGGCTGGCGGCCTCGTTCGCCGCGGCCTTCGTGAACGCGAGGTACGCGATCTCACGGGAATCGATCCCGCTCTTGAACCAATCCTGGGTGTAGCCGGTCATCGCCGTAGTTTTCCCACATCCCGGGCTGCCGATGACCACAAACTGCTTAGGCAATAGACACCTCCAGACCCGTCGACCCGGCTCGGTTGACCGTCTGAACCGGCCTTAGGCGGCTCAGACCCCGTACCCGGGCCCCGGGCTCTTTCCGGTCGTCCGGAGTTCGTAGCCCTATATATGCGAACAAGACACGGCACGTTTTTAACACACACATACTAATCATTCTTCTTTTTTATAGACAGGTTACAGGGTTACAAGGTTACATCTCTTGGTCGAAGCCATAAAAAGGTAACCTAATTGAGTTACATAGTTACAAATGTACCGTGTCTTGATCGCATATATAGGGCTGCGAACTCCAGGACGGGTGATCCTACTCATCTCGGTCCTCTCCAGGTTCACGAGGTAGGTCCTCGGTAGGCTCCCCAAAGATATCCGTGACGGAGGGTTGTGCGGCCGGCGCGGGAGGAGCAGCGGACGGGGGTGCCGCCGGGCCAGGAGAACCCGTTACGGGGTGCCCGTTACCGTGGCCGTTACCGTTAGGCGGAGCGGTCCCGTCCAGAAGTTTCAGGACCCAGACCTTGCTCACCTTGGGACCGAACCGGCGAGGCTTCTGGACGTACCCCAAGGCCTTGAGGTGATGGAACACGACCCGGCGCTCGATCCTCTGGCCCTGGTTCTTGAGGAAGTTGTCGAAAGCCTGGAATTTGAAGAACCGGGACTCTTCGTCGAAGCCCGGGAACACCCGGAGCATGCCCTCTTCGGGGTTATCGTGGGCAGTATCCAGGAACTCGTCCAGGGCCGTCTCGATCGCCCCTTCCGGTTTGGCCTCCTTCGGGGTCTCCCGGACTTCGACCGGGAACCCGCGGAGCATCCCCAACCAGCGGGACTGCTTGATGACGATCAGGATCTCGTTGGTCTGCTCGTAGAATGCCTCGAGGAAGGACTGGAACCTCATGAGCACCGCGGTCTCTACCGTAGCGCTCAGGGAACGTTCGCTGTCGAGCATTCTGAGGTGGATCGTCCAGCGCGCGGGGCTGGAATCGAACTTGATCAGAGGGTTGACGATCTCGAAGTTCGGCTCGGCGCCCTGGTCATCGTCCTCCCCGCCGCCGCCCCCTTTGCCGGGGCCTGGGGGCTTTGGGAGGGCTTTTTTGATCTTCTCGAGGTTCTCGGCGGCCTTTTTCCTTGAAATTGGAGGGAATTCGTTGGAGATTACATCGGCCAATTCGGTGGCGCCGATCACGTTCTTTCCACGGTGCCAGGACTCGTAGGTATCCTTGACGTCCTTGAGCCGTTTTTCGGTGTCGGCACCGGCTGAGAGAGACGCCCGAATGACGATACCCCTGGCGCTTTCGAAGGTGACCATGCGGTTGACGAGCAGTCCGGCTACACAGAGGGCCATTTTATGCCTTTGGCCTTCGATCCAGATCTCGGCGAATAGCTCGCCTATCTTGGCGATCTGGTCCTCAGTCAAGTCGATGTTGGGAGTCGGCCTCGTCGTAGAAGGCAGATTGGAGGGCCCAGAAGCCCCCACAGAGGCCGCAGCGGGCGCCGGAGGCCCTCCAGCATGGGCCGGAGCCGAAAAATGCGTTAAACTGGCTTGCTGGTGCTTCTCCGGATCTCCCACGGGGAGGAAATCGAAGTCATCCATCGTGTAGGTATGCTCGGGATGCCAGTAAGTGATCTCGCAAGTCCTTGGTGGAGTGTACTTTACGTTCAGAGTGCTGGGGACTCGCAGGATCCTGGCCAGATCGACGGACTGGGTATCGGCGCCCAGGTAGAGCGCAACGGCCTTGTTGATGGCTTTCAGGCGCCAGAGATCGTTCCCGGTGACGGGCTCCTTGTTGAGCCAGTAAATCTGGATGCCGCCGCCGGACTTCAGGATGATCGACGGCTTGAGGGGGAAGTCCTTGAGGGCCTTTTTGGCCTGTTCCTCGGGGATGGTCTTGCCGCTCTTGTGCCCCATGCCGGTGAAGTCGATTTCGACCCAACAGGCGAGCATCGAACTGAGCGCGTTGTCCTCGGTGCCGCGGTATTCGATGACTTCCTTGCCCTTGGAATCTAGTCGGCCGGTCTTCCGGGGCCACGCTTCCCGGCGGAGACAGACACCCATGTAGACGTTGGCGTCGCGGTTGTGGTTGGGGACAGCGGAAATCAGGCCAGGAAGGCTGACCGGATAGGCGAACGGATAGCTCTTCACGCCGTTCTTCCCGATCGAGGTGAGCTCGGCGAATCCCGGGCCTTCACCCCAAATGGCGCGGAGAAACTGGTCGATCGACACTACCGGCGGCATTCCGACCTCTCTCTGGACGCTTTACGTTACGATTACGATGAACCTCAGGAACCGTGCCGCCGCGCCGCCGTCTTGCTGCGCGCTCGAAACCCGCAGTGAGCGTGGGCTGACGGCGACACGGGTCCGGAGATTCTTCGAAGACATTTTTCCGTTACTCTCTCCTGCAGTGCGTTTCGAGCGCGAATGGAAGTCTATCGGCGAAAGGGATGGCGTCAAGTTTAAAGAACTATTTTGAATCAGAAAGCTGGAATCTTTTTTAGAGTCCCGGTCCTTGGGGATCAGGAAACCCCTCGCCTTCCAGGCGACGGGAAGTCGCGTGATCAGAGAATGAATATTATGGAAATGGAGAGATCAACGTGAGCACGTTCCGGAAGTTCACGGACAGTGGCTTAACTTGAACCTGATGAACCCGGATGGTTATGTCATGGATGTCCCGAAGGTACAGTCGGCCCGTGGGGCCGACCGATCCGGCTTCCAGCCGTAACGTGAAACCATCGCCTTGAGGCGATGGTCGTTCATGGCACACCATTACTTGGGACTCCGTTGTACGGCATCCACAAACCACTTAGGAAGCAGGTATCCGCAGCGTGAAAGAAACCCGTCGAAACCGGAATCGAGCACGTACGTGATAGCCGTATCTTTGTCGTGGCGGCACGCCCGGCCGTAACTCTGAACAAGCTTCAGCGCGCACTGATAACCCAGGTAGGATTTGTCGGCGAGCATGCGGGCTTTCACGAATTTATCCTGCATCCCGGGCCAGGGAATTTTGGCGATCATCTGAAACCGTGCAAGATCATCTTTTAGATCCACGCCTTCGTGAAAACCGCTCGCGAGGAGAACGCTGTCGGGACGTCCTTCGTGCGCGCGGAGCATCGCGCTCTTGTCGCGATTGGCGAACATGTCCAGGTGGATGATTCGTGGATCCTTGACGTTGTCCCGGATCAGCTTGCAGAGCGTCTCGCTGTGGCCGTGGATGATCCCGCGCTGGCCGGCGTGCCGCTCGAGGATGCGAGCTACAGTGGCGTAGAGATTGGGCAGGGTTGTCTCGAGGTTTTTCCATCCCATGTCGCCGGCGTACTCGGGGATGATTGGCCTGTTTTCTACAGGGAAACTGGACGGAATGTCGATGAATCCCAAGGACTTTCCAGGGATGCCGAGGTTGTAGGCCCAGGTCTTGGCGTGCAGGATCGTGGCGGACATCGCGATGACCTGTTCGGCCTTCGACCAGATCAGTTCCTTGGTGAAAGCTCCGATGAACACGGGCCGGATGCGGAGCTTCCGGGTACGATCGCCGAAATCATTTTCAAGAGGATCTTCGGTCACGTCGACGACCCAGTCGGTGAGATCGAGGTATCTCTGAAGGTCGTCGATCCGGCCGAGGAGCTCCTTGAGCTGATCGTTTTCCGACGCGGTCAAGCCTTCTGGAACATCCTCGCTGACGCCCTCTCCGTCCTTGTCGCCGACGGCTTTCTTGATGCGCGCGACAACACGCTCTTTCTCGAGCCAGGCGACGACCGCTTTCGCATTCTGGAGCGTGAGATCGAGTTTGATTCCCAGGAGACGGAGCAGTTTGTCGGAGAAGAGGATCTGGACGAATCCGAGGAGAACACCCTCGGTATTATGGGCTTCGTCGATGATGAGCAGGTTCCGTTTTCCGAAGCGGCCCAGGCGTTGCTGGAAGAGAAACGAGTGGAAATTGTAGAGCGTGGTGGGGCTCTCGATCGCGGCCGCGAGCTGGTGCCAGTAATCGCATTTGTGGGCATCGACCGGCAGAATGAACGAGTTCGCGGCCTCGACGGAACCGTACTTCAGGCACTCCTGGATCAGCCCTTTTTTCTTGGAGCTTCGGCAGTAGCCGCGCGAAGCATCCTTGTATCTGAACGAGTCGTAATTGCAGGGGTAATTCGAACGGCCTTGGATAGGCTCGATGATCGGAGACGGAAACTCCTGAGAGTATTGGCCCATGAGGACCTTCTGAGCCGTGATCAGGTGCGTTTTCCCGCCGCGGGCGGCGAGTTCGTTGGCGATGGCGATCGCGATGTAGCTCTTACCGGATCCGGTGGGAGCCTGGATTGCGACGAAGGATTTTCCATCGCGGAACTCGCGTTCCGTTTCCTTGATGGCTTTCGTCTGTTCCGGTCTCGGCGCCTTTCCCGGAGGAAAGAACGAGAGCGCGGACCTCTCTCCAGTAGCCTCAGTCACGGAGCGAGTATATCTTCAGGAAGTTCCGGGCGCCACCAATTCTTGACGCGACTGGTAAACGGCTGTATATTGCAACTATGAGCGATGAAAAGTGCGTCCGCTGCGGCGAGGAAGGCGAGGATCGTCGGACTCTCTGGATGGCCTGCTTCTACGCGATGGAGGAGCTCGGCCTTCCTTTTGAGAAAGAGGTCCTCTTTCGCGCGGACACCAAGGACCTGGAGATGGCGAAACCTCCGGTGACTTTTGCGTCGAAGACCTCGAACGATCAGATCGTTCTGGAGTCTGGGACGGTCCGGTCGAACGGCGAGCTGACTCCCCAGCAGTTCTACACGCTCCGGGTCTGCAAGGGGTGCCGCGCGGACTGGATGACGGCGATCCAGGCCTGGTTCAAGGTGCCGCCGGCGCCCCGGGAAGGCTCGGGGACCGGCGTCTGGATCCGGAAGAACGGCGCTACGGTCGAAGCGACGCAGGAAGAGGTCGGAAGGATGCTCCATGGCCGGCAACCCTGAAATTCGTGGCAAAAACACCGTTCTAAAAGCATACTGAGGGATGAATGGCTGAAACCGGACAAGACGGGAAGGCGAAGTTCGTGGCCGCGGCCGGCGGGCGCCCCGAGCCCAAGGGTGACCGGGAGGAGACCACCGAGCGCTACGAATGCCTTCGGTGTGACACAACGCAGGTCGAACCCAGGGGAGCCAGGAACAGGGCCCGGACGGTCCGCTGCCGTCAGTGCGGCAACGGGGTCTATCCGGTGACGGTGTCGCCGGAAAAGAAGCAGGCGTCGGCCAAGTATTGCAAGACCTGCCAGGCAAAACTCCGAAGGGGGAACGGTTCGATGCTCTGCAGCATGTGCGACCGGTGATCGATGGGGAAAATCGTGCTTTTGAACACCCCGGAAGACATGAAATGGCTCCGCGACGTGCATCTTCCGACCCTACCGCCGAAATATGAAAGTGCCGTAGTCTATGGAAATGAGGATTCCCCGTCCCAAATTGAAGCGTACCTCTCCCCAAATCCAACTGTAAATTGTATTCCGGCTGTTTTTCGGCCCGATCCAAATAGCGACTTCAAGCTGCAGATCTAATTCAGGGATTTGTGATGAATTGGTCTGCTATTCGGGTGCTTATCTGGGGATTGTGAGCCTGGAATTGTTGTATGCTGAAAAAACAAGCGAAAAATAGAGGTCTAGCAGATACCGGAGCTTCTGGCTCTGAAATTCATGGCTTCGTCCCTGGGCAGGCTTCGAGGCTTGGTCCTATTCGCAAAAATCAAAGGAATTGGCCTCAGGGCTCTTTAGGTCTGAATTCTATGGCGTCCAGGCCTTCTGGATTGCCCAGACTCGCAGGAAGGCCCTTGCCGGCCGTCAGGCGGGCCGACGAGCCGACGGCGTCCTTAATCTGGAACTGGATCTACGGCACCCGGCTAGGTGTCTTTAAATTAAGCAGCTTTAAATACCAGTTGGCGGCCAGATAGGGCTTTAAATGCTATTGGGGTAGGAGCAAATGACGGACAAGGCAGCGGCAAATAGGGAGCCATTCAGGAAGGTGCTATCTGAGAACGTCGAGGTCTATTATGGCTGGAAGGACGCTCACGTCGTGGTGAAGGCCAGATTGCCCATCCCGCTCAAGCCGTGGTTCTCGAAGAAGGTCCCGGCAGATTTGGTCAAGGTCTTCAAGCAGACCTTCCGCGGGGCCGCAGATTACGGGGAGGGTAAATCCAGCGTGGCTCTGGTCGATCCGATCCAGATTGAGATCCAGGAGGACTGCCGGGTCAGATTTGGCTTCCAGGATAGGCACCTCGAGCTATCCATGAAGCAGTACGGGATCTGGATGAGCCTCAAGTTCACGTTCGAAGAGATCAAATTAGGGTTGCTGGCTTTGGGCGAGGCGTCGGCCTGGGCTGAGCTTCCGGCAGAAACGCGAGAATTGCAGGGAATTCCGAATTAGGGAAGCCGTAACTGGTCGTTGGGACGTTAGATTTGGACCGATTTGGTAGGAGAGATCTGTGAACATCGACAAGGCGTACATCGAATTTGCGAAGAAGCAGCTTGATGGATTCAGGGAAGTGCTTCGGCAATCTGTGGCTTTCACCTGCGCGTGCTGCCAGAAACAGAAGCCGAAGGGAGAGGCCGCAGGAGCGCATCTCTTTAAGACAGAAGACCCTGCGCTCTGGAAGGCCATGGAAGAGGCCCCAGGAAGGCATCGGGTTGGAACCTACGCTATTTGCCTGGAGTGCGCGGACTCTTATTCGGAGGTCGTTATTCAGCAGAAGGTCAGGGCTTATCTGGGGAGCCAGGGCCTATTCGGGAAACCCTCAAACCCTTAAAAACTGGGATGGACCCTTATTCAGTCTTGGGCGTCCCCCAATCTGCAACGCCAGAAGAAATTCGGCGCGCATTTAGGAGGATTGCGTCCAAATACCATCCAGACAGGAACTCTGAAGACCCCAAATCAGAGAAAATCTTCAAAGAAGCTTCGGCTGCTTACGAACTTCTCACAAACCCAAGAAAACAGGGGCCGTCTCATACGCCGAAGCCCCCTCCGCCGTCGCCACCCGGGGCGGTGCCGATTTTCGTCCGCGGCGGCCGGAAAAAGCGCGGCCCGAGGCGCGGTTACATGCCTCCAGGGCACCAGCCAGGCCCGCGGCCGGCGGTCAAGCCCGGCGAGTCCTACAACGTATCTCCGAACGACGTGAAGTTAGGCAGCGTGCCTCTCAAGGATCTGCCACCCTGGATGACTCGGGCGACTTTCTTCCCTAATCGGGATCCTCTGGACAGAGGCGGGCCGTCCTGATACAATAGTGTGAGATCGGTTCCCCGCCGATCGCTGACCTTCTGGTTTCCGCCCGCTGGAGCTGCCGTGGAGTTCTATCCTCGCGGGAACTGGATCGTCGGAACACCTCTCTGGGTCCAACAGGACCAGGATCCCGACGAGCGCATGGCCATGATGGTCTGCCCACACCCAAAGTGGGACGAGAAGACCCGTGAGGTAGACGAGAACTCGAACGATGGCCTGAAGTACCTGGTCGTCTCGGAGAAATGCGCGGAGTGCGGGGTTATACGGCTGAGGCTTCTTCCGGAAGGCGCTCCCGAGGAGCCTTTCGACTACTCGATCCCGGTCAGAGGGTCTTGGTACGAGCGCCTTTACGGATTCGAAAACTTCGTGATCCTGGTAAGGCGCTATAACGAGAACCCGGAAGTGCCTCCCGCCTTCATGACGCGGGTAGAGACGTCGCAGGGGAACGTCCACACCGGAATGCTTCAACTCAGGACGATGCTGTTCTCTCCGGCCGCGGTCGCAGTGATGAAGGACATGGATAAGGTGATCCGGGTTGGGTCGAAAAGATACGCCGACTTCAGGATCCTGAAAGAAAACCGGCACGGGAAGCAGGAAAAGGACGACATTCGGGCGCATGCAGATTCACTATTTAGGGTTGCCCAGGATATCGGAGCGGAGCCGTACATTGCAGCGAGAGCAATTCTCGAGGCGGAGATAGAGCAGGAAGCCATAGAGATGGAAGCAAACGACATTGAGACGATGGAGCGCGAAGTTGCGATGCGCAAGGCTTCCTTGAAACAGAAGTCGAAGAAACCCAAATAACAAATTATTTCAATTTGTAGTTGACACGGCATGCCCGAAGTGGTAATTTGATCTCGGCTTCCCCCCCCGGGGCGCCAACGTTGTTGTAGGTGTCTCCTGAAGGCGTCGTAGGTTTGGGAAAAGTCGTGCGCCCGCGCGACAATTCCGAGGGACCTCGATGCCAGATTTCGCCGCGAGCGCGGCCACTCAGCAGGGACAGGACCCGTCTGCCCCGAAGACGCTGTCTCGCAAATCTTCAAAACCCAAAGCTGCTGCGGATCAAATTGCAGAGATCGTATCCTTGCACAAGCAGGGGTACACAAATAAGAAAATCGCCGATCACTTCGGCATCAACGGACAGAGCGTCAACGGAGTAATCGCGAGCGCCCGCCGGCAAGGACTGCTTCCTGCCTCCGCCCCCGCGGTGAATGGAGCCGTCGCTCAAGCCATCAGCCAGGGCCTTCTTCAAGAGACAGAACTTCAGAACGAGACCCCCCCACTCGTACAGCCTGTTTCTTCTATTCCTCTTCAGGTACCACCGCCCATGATCAACGGAACACATCAGCAGCCCGCGCCGCAGTCGTCCTCCGCGATCCAGGATGACTTTTCCGGCGGGAGGCCCGTTGTGGGCGCTTCCGGTGGATTTACGGGCGCCAACCAGACGGTGAAGTACGCGGTCGAGCGCATCGCTCCACCGGACGGGCTGCTCGGGACCCACTACGGGTCCTTCACGATCGAGGAACTGGGCCAGACCTACGGCGAAGGCACCTACAAGGTGACAAAGCACGATCCGACCCAGAAATTCGCGGTCGAACATATCCAGAAGATCGGGCCGAGCTACGGCGCGGCCAGGTCCCCCAACCATTCGTCCCAGCGTCCCCAGGCAGCGCCGAGGCCCTTCTTCCAGAGGCAATGGGGCGCTCCTCAGGTCCAGCACGAAGAGGATCCGGAGCGGCCGGTCTTCCGGCCAACCTATGCCAGGCCCGCGGAACCAAACAACGCCGCTTTTGAGATGGCGCGTCAGACACAGGCCGGAAACGCCTCCGCCATGGAGACGGCGCTGGCCATGATGGGGACGATGCACCAGCAGTCCCTGCAGCAGATCGATGCCGCGCGCAAGGGCGGTCCCGACAACATGATCACGAGCTTCCTGCGCGAACAGCAGGAGGTCACCAACCGCCGCTGGGAAGAAGAGCGTAAGATCAACGACCAGCGTCGGCGGGAAGAGGAAGAGAAGTACACACGCAAGCAGGAAGAGGAACAGCGCCGCTGGGAACGCGATCAGCAGGCTGAGCGCGATCGCCATCAGCGCGAACTGGAGCGCATCAGCCGGGAAGTCGAAGCCCGGGAGAAGCAGCTCCGCTTTGACGCCGAGGAGCGCGAGAAGCGCTCGGCCGAAGAGCGCAAGTTCCTCCTCGACCTGGAAGAGAAGAAGATCCAGCTCGTGCGCCAGGAGGCCGACGCCGCCCAGCGCCGTCTGGAGTCCGAACTGGCACGCACGCGCGAGGAGATGAAGGACATCGCGGAGCGCTCCAACCGGACTATCACCGAGAACCAGGAAGCGACGACCCGGCATATTGAGGAGTCGCAGAAGCAGATCCAGGAGCAGCTCGATCGCGAGCGCGAACAGCTCGAGCGCGAGCACAAGCTCAAGGAAAAGTCTCTGGACAAGCAGCATGAGCTTGAGGGGCGCATGCTGGAGATCCAGAAGGCGAACATGGAGAACTCTGGCGGCGACCAGATCTTCAATACGATCAACACGGTCATCAAGGAAGTCTCGAAGGGTCTGGAGAAGGTCGTCGACCTCAAGAAGCTGGAGTCCATGACTCCGGAAGCCCAGATCGTCCACGTGGCCCGCGGCGCCCAGCCGGGCGTCCAGGAAACGCAGGCGCCTCCTCCCCAGAGACAGCAGGCTCAACCGCAGCAACAGCAGCCGCAGCAGCCTCAGCCTCAATTCGTTCAGGAAGAGGCTCCGGTCCAGGAGGCTGCGGCGCCGGCGCCCCAGCAACAGCCCCAGCCCGCTCAGCAGAGCCCTGGGGAGGCGATCGTCGAGAACCGGATGGAGACGATGATCCGGGAGAGCCTCCAGAAGCCGTTCTTCCAGGAAGTCCTGAAGGAATGGGCTCTCCACGTCGACTCCGCCGCGGAAGAGCATGTCGTGGACGCCACGACCTTCGCCAACCTTTATCTCGAGATGATGCGCGATCCTAGGAACGACGAGGCCCGGCAGGGCTGCGCGGCGTTCGCCACGTTCATGAAGCCCAGGAGCTGGAAGAAGATGCTCGCGGTGCTCAGAGGCTCTCTCGACGGCGACACGCTCGCCGCGTTCGAGAAGCCGGAGGCCGAGGAGTTCTACAAGCAGTTCAAGGCCATGGTCCTCGAGCAGATTACGGAGTACTGGGAGCAGTTCCTCGCCGCGCGCCAGCAGCGCAACGGGGCAGCCCAGAACAATGGACAAAACGGCACTCCCGCGGCCGCCGCTCCCGTAGAGCAGGCGCCCGCCACCCCGGCGCAGAGCACCGACGCAAGCGGCCAGGCGCCGTAACTCGGAGAGAGATGGGCGAGAGGTACTTCCAGCTCGGTCGAGCGGAGACGAACGACTCTGCCACGCGCCGGCAATCCTCTGTCAAGAGGATGTCTCAGAGCGCCCTCATGTCTCCACCTCCCACGACCGGGCAGGTGATCCGGACCTCTCTTCCCGATACTTTCGACGGGATCCGCTACGAAATCGGCAAGATGGTCAACTATGTTGTCCAGGCCGCAAGCGATCCGTTCATGATCGAGCATACCCGCGCGATCGTGGACAACTATTCGCAGGCCGCGGCCATGAGTGGAGCGTCGCTCGCCGGAGTCGACCCTCGGGGCCTCGCGATGGAGGCTCTGGAGACCTGGTGCCGCCAGCATTATGCCTACGTCAACGATCCGCCGAACATCGAAGTGATCCAGACGCCCAAGCGGATGGTGAAGCAGACGATGATTCCGGCCGAAGTGACCCGGGACGTGATGGCCCCGATCTTCGAGGCCATGACGATCGCTCTGGGCCCGGCCGTCGCGGAATACGAAGTCCCAGGCCTCACGGCGGGGGATTGCGATGAGGGGTCGACCCTCATGAACGCCCACTGTGCGGCCTGGGGGAACGGCTCGAGCGAGATGTCCGCGGGCGAGACCGACAACAGGATCCGGCCCATCCGCTTCCGCTTCGGCGGGAACGGAGGGACCCTGCACCATGTCTGGGCGCGGCCGTATCTGGGCGAGCAGGGCATCGACAGCGATCTGACGGAGCCAGGTTACAACCTGGGCGACTACTCGAAGTTCGAACAGTACGAGGAAGTCGAGGTGAAGCTGTGAGCTCCCTCGGTCTCGAGAAAACGTCCAAGATGGACTACGACCTGAACCGTCTGACGGAGCGGGTGCTCGACGCCCGGACCGATCACATTTACTTCGACTTCTCCAGGGTAATCGGCCCCCAGTACGCCAAGATGGTCGAAGGGTTCTCGACGGCCGAAGGGAACCGGATCGCGGCCCACAACAACAAGACCTTATTCCTGGAAGCGATCGATCTGTGGTGCCGGAAGCGTCTAGGCGCTGCCCAGGAAGCCTCCGGGGGCAAGAAGATCCAGGATCCCCGCGACGCGATCGTCTATGCGATGAAGCCCTGGTACGAGGCTCTCGAGCTGGACAATCCGAGCGAGTACAAGATGAAGCGGCGCGAGCCGGCTCCCATCTATGTCGGGGATGAAGCCGACGCCGTGGCCACGATGATGGGCCTGGTGGCTTGCCTGGACATCACGCCGATGCGCTTTGTCTTCGGCGGCCGCAAGGAAAACGGGAAGGACAGCTACGAGCGCGTGTGGGCGAAGATCAAGGCCGACGGCAACTGGTACGACTCGGACATCATGACCCAAGGTGTCCTGGGCGATCGTCCAGACTTCCCTCACTACAAGGAAGTGGAGGTGGCTCTGTGAGCGCCGTCCGCTATCAACTGGGAGCCGAGGAGCTGATCGAGCTCGGCGCCGATGGCAGCAAGGTGCTGCTCAGGAACCGGAAGCCGTTCCTGGCCGGGCGCATCGTCAAGCTCGCGGGTCCGGAAGAGGACATGCTGGACACCTTGGCGGCGTCAGGGAAGTTCCTGGCCGACAGGCTTTCTGTCGCCCTGAACACCCTGGCCAAGATTCTCAATATGCCTCTGGGGGCTCTGGCTCAGAGTGCCGACGTTGCGGCTTTGAACGTCTCGGATCTGCTCAAGAAGGTTCCCGCGGTCGGGGTTCTTCTTGCGGAGATCCTCCTTCTGGGCGGAGTCCTCGTGAAGTTCGGTCTTTCGATCCCGGATCTAGCTCTTGGCGGCCTTGGAAACGTCCTCGCGGGTATCGGACGGGCGATGAAAGGCTCTGACGGCGCCCAGGATCAGATCGCCCAGGCCCAGGACTGCATCCTGGACCAGGCTCCAGAGGACCTGAAGGATCGGGTTGAAAAAATTCTATCGAGTGTCGGGGTCTCGGGCAGCAGCCTGACGCCCGACATTTTGGATAACGGACAGCCTGTTGCAACGCCGGCCGGTACGTCTCTCTCGGGTGCGCTCCCTCCCCCCGCGCCTGAAGGAAGCGGTTTCGGTCATGCCCTGGCTGTCGGAGTTCCTGTGGCCGTGGCGTTTGTTACGTCGCTGGCCATGAAGTGATGGGGAAAAATTCGCTATGGTCGGGCCTGTCGCTCGGCCGGCGTTTTTAAGGAGAACGGTTATGAAGAGCAAGAAGAAGAGCGCCGGCAAGGCGAACGACGGCAACGTCACCGTCGATCTTGGTGAGAAGCATCACCAGAAGATCGAGCGGATGATCGAGTCGAAGCTCGCGACTGCTGGAATGGCAGGCGCTCCGTCGGGCCTCGCGTCGAGGTTCGGCAGCAAGCCCGGAGTGTCGGGCCGTCCCGGCATGTTCGGCGGGGGCTACAAGCCCTGGTATTCCCGTTTCGGCAAGCCCTGGCTGGGCCAGGACGCCGCGGCGATCACGGCGTACGGAATCCCCGGTCGCCGGTTCAACATCATCCCGATGGAGATCCAGACCGTGCGGACGGCGGATGTCCTGACGGGTGCTGCGCTGGGCCTGCTCGGCAACCGCGCGCTGGTGCGCCTGGTTCCCAAGCTCTGGGTCGGCGCTTCGAGCAACGCGCTGGTCAACGAAGGCGTCGCCTTCGCGGCCGGCCTGCTGCCGATGCTGTTCAAGCGGAACGCGATGACGGTGGGCGTGGCCCTTCCCGGCGCCGTGTTCTTCGCCGGAACGCTGGTCGACATGCTGTACAACGCGGTCGGCATGCCGGCGAAGCCGGCCAACATGTCCGGCAGTGGTGCGCCGGCGGATCCCAACCAGGGCGCTCGCGCGCGCCTGGCTCAGATCCAGCAGCGGATCAATACCCCGCAGGCGTCTCAGCGCTCCCTTCCGCGGGTGATGGCGGTAGCGCAGTAGTAGCTAGACCCCGCGCGAAGGGGGGAGTGCCCGTTGTCCTGCCTGGGGGGGGAAGCGTCGGGCGGACGCTTTCGAGGCAGGGTGGCGTGGTGCCCCCCCTGGCGCGCATCGCAGTAGGGTAGTTGACGTGAAGTGGTAAGAAGTACCGGCGGGACGTTAAAACCCGTCGGAGGCGACCCAGTCTCGAAAGGAGACACCCATGTTTCGTCCTCCTGAGTACGCGGCCCTGATCAACCCGATCGCCTGCAACGCCTTCGCGATGCGTTGCGAAGGCCGGAACGACCTCGAGCAGACGCTCGTCGTCGACACCGGAATCACGGCCGACCAGACCCCGATCAACGCGGTGGTCCTGGATGCGACCACGCAGAGCCAGGTCTGCGACGCGAAGCTGTTCGTGTGCCCGTTCATCAAGCTGCTGACCCCGGTCAGCACGGACTACGCCGGGAAGTTCTTCCTGGCGCGGTTCACCTTCTCGATCGACGGTGAGAAGGTCGTCAACGATTCGGCGGTCGAGATGCACCTCGTGTGCCCGGCCTGCCAGATCGCGGTCCAGCCGAGCCCGGCGTCCAGCGCCGTGACGGACGTCCGTCTGCTGCTCGGCAACAGCGAGGACGAGGTCCTGGGCTGCTGCCAGATGTTCTTCCTGCCGAACGGCACTCGCATCGTCGCGACGCTGTCCGGGATCCCGACGGGCGCGGGCTCGATCCGGATCAACACCGGAGCCATCCTGGCGAACTACACGACCAAGGCCCGTCAGGGCTGCTTGTTCGGCGTAGGCGCGCTGGATGCGCAACAGCAGGCCTACCCCGTGACGTATCCGTGCCCCTCGACGTTCGGTGCGGCGCAGGCGCCCACCACGTCGCCGCACGTTGCGCCGACGGGTGTGAGCTACGGCCCGGCTTCGGGCGTGGCCGGCTCATAAGCCGATCCTAGAAGCACAGTCGATCGGGGGAGGGCTCCGTAAGGGGCCCTCCCCATGATCCTAACGTAGTCACGGAGGCGACCTTTGGCGGAACTTCCTCAGTCTATTCTCTGCCACCCGATCAGCTTGGCAGATTACGTCAAGTTTTGTTGCACAGGGAAACTTCCGCAGAACGTGGCTTCCGCCCTGTCCCAGGCCGCTCAGGACCCGGTGCTCAAGGCCATCCTCTGTGCGATGGAGATGGTCGGAGCTCTTGAGCCCCTGTCGGCCACAAGGCCAAGCGTCTGCGATCCCGTCGTTTTCTTTACCCGGCAAGTGACATTGCCGGCCGCGACCCTGAACGCCGACGGCTCGGTCACTCCAAGCGAGGCCCGGGTCATTTCCTTCTGTGCTCCCACGAACCGCGCGCTCGTTATCCAGAAGAGCCGCGTGTCCTCCGGCAACGACATTGCGGCAAACCAGCCGGTGCCGATGCCGGTCTACAAGCGCGTCAACCTCGCAACCTTCGGCGAGTGGTGCCTTCCCTTCGAACCCGACAGCCTGCCTGGATCGTTCGTGAATGTTGAGCACATCATCGTTCCGAGCTCCGCGGGCTACAGCGTCTACGTCCAGAACTGGAATCCAAACGGCGAAGCAATCTACAATTACGAAGCCCGTTTCTGGGCTTCGTGCTGAGGGATTAGATGGCTAACCGCCTTCCCGACGGCTCGATCCAGATGTCGGACGGTCGCGTCATCTTCGCGAACTCCGTCATCCTCGCTGCTGATCTGATCGAGATCCTGCCTCTTCTGACGCCGCCGCCTGCGTGGCCCTTCGTTTCGGGCGGCGGTGGCGGCGGAAGCGGCAGCGGGAATGGAACGCCCGGCGCGCGCGGCGCTGACGGCGCCGCAGGACCGCAAGGTCCTCAAGGAACGAACCCGGGCGTCCAGGGTCCTCAAGGAACCCAAGGAAATCAGGGTGTCTCCGGGGCCGGAGTCCAGGGTCCACAAGGCAATCAGGGTGTTGCTGGAGCTGGCGTTCAGGGTGCCCAGGGAAATCAGGGCCTCACCGGATCCGGCACTCAAGGCAACCAGGGGAATCAAGGCGTCGCTGGAGTTGGTTCTCAAGGCTTCCAGGGCTTTCAAGGAGCTGGCGGCGGCATCAGCGGCAGCGGTGCAGCTATCCAGGTCGCCTACTTTACCGCGGCAACGGTCCTTGCGAGCGAAGCCGCCTTCAGCTACGATCCCACGAACGACGCCGTCACGGTCGGCGTTGCGCGCTTCCACAGTCAAGGGACGAGCAACACCTTCGTCGGGCAAAGCGCTGGCAACTTCACGCTCAGCGGTGTCCAGAACAACAGCTTCGGCCGGAACAGCCTGCTAAATGCCACGACCGGAAGTTCCAACAATGCCTTCGGGTTCAACGCGCTGACGTCGCTGACCACGGGCAGCGGTAACAGCGCCTTCGGCGACGGGGCGATGGACTCCCTGACGACTGGAAACAACAACTGCTCTTTCGGGCAGGGTTCGCTCAGCGCCATTACTACCGGCAGCTCGTGCTCGGCCTTCGGAGAGAATGCGCTGGCCGTGAATACAGCGTCCAGCATGTCGGCCTTCGGCCAAAATGCGCTTGCCGCGAATACGACAGGTACGAATAACGATGCCTTCGGCGTCTCAGCGCTCTCCTCTAATACGACCGGCACGGGCAACTGCGCTTTCGGCCAACAGACGCTTCTGACCACCACGACGGGCTCAAGCAACTCCGCATTCGGGCATACCGCCCTAAGAGACAATGCGACGGGCGATTCCAACTCCGCCTTCGGATATGAGGCGCTGATCTTCAGTACCGCGAGCGAAAACAGCGCCTTTGGAAGATCGTCCCTTCGTTCCAATACGAGCGGTTCGAGCAACAGTGCTTTTGGGTTTTCCGCGCTGATCGCGAATACGACGGGCGCTTCCAACTGCGCCTTCGGATGGCGCTCACTCGACGCGAATACGACTGGTGGCTCCAACTGCGCCTTCGGTCAGAATTCTCTTGGCGCCAACACGACGGTGAGCAGCAACAACGCCTTCGGGACGGACGCCCTCGCCGTCAATACGACCGGAACGTTCAACTGCGCCTTCGGGACTTCGGCGCTTCAGAACAACACGACGGCCTCGAATAACAGCGCCTTTGGACACGTCGCCCTGGGGACCAATTCGACTGGGACGAACAACAGCGCCTTCGGGTATTTCGCTCTGGAAGCGAGTTCGACGACATCGAACAACAGCGCTTTCGGGGCAAATGCGCTCTTCGCGAACACCGCGGCGGACAACGGCGCCTTCGGGTCCGGGGCACTCGATGCGAATACGACCGGAACCGGTAACAATGCCTTCGGGCGGAATGCCCTGGGCGCCAACACGACGGAGAGCGACAGCAGCGCCTTCGGCCACAACGCTTTGCTGGTGAGCACAGGAGCGGACAACTGCGCCTTCGGTTCCGGCGCGTTGGCTGCAAATACTACTTCAGAATCAAACTGTGCTTTCGGGTGGAATGCCCTAGCAGCTAATACGGGCGCAGAGAATTCCGCATTCGGAGCCAACGCCCTTTTGGCAAACGTTACCGGTTTGGGTCTTTGCGCCTTTGGAGCGTCTTCGCTGTCATCCTCAACTGGAAATAACAATAGCGCCTTCGGCGTGAACTCCTCAAACAATATCACGACCGGGACCGGAAACAGCGCTTTTGGCCACAACACGCTGGACGTGGCCACAACCGGGAGCGACAACGCGGCCTTCGGCCGCTCTGCTGGAGCGGCGCTGACGACCGGCGGGACCTGCACGTTCCTCGGCGCGACCGCCGACACGTCGGTCGGGACGATCACGAACTCGACCGCGATCGGCTTCGGAGCGTCGGTCGACGCCTCGAACACCATGGTCTTCGGTAACGCCTCGCTCGTGCTGGCCAGGCCGGGCGTGACGAACACGGTCGACCTCGGAAACTCGTCCTTCGTCTGGAATAACGGCTGGTTCAACAACGTGCGGGTCACCGCCAACAACGGCGCGATCTTCACGAACCAGACCGACGGTGCTGGGGCGAGCGTCGGCAGCCTGACGAACGCGCCCTCGCTCGGAAATCCGGCCTTCTGGCTCAGGGTCCAGATCAACGGGGCGAACAGATTCATTCCTGCCTGGGCGTAAACTTGGTGTACTTTAGCCCGGAAATGGTATACTCCCCGGGATGCTGAGCCGGCGGGGGTTTCTGGGACTGTTTTCGAAGGCGGCCCTCGTGGTCGCCGCGGCCCAAATTCCCTTCGTGTCACCCATCGCCCAGAAAGTCGCAGCACGCTGCGGCTGGTTCGCCGTCACCATCAACGAGCAGCGGTACTACATCCCATACTGGAACTGACCTTTACCGGAACTTCATTTGAATTTTCATAACCACAAATCTGGATTGGGAGGGTGAAATGGCGGATAGCGGAGACCGGAAGATGATCGAGAACATGACGCGGGAAGCTCTGGCCGAGGCGGCGGCGCCCCAGTTTGAGCTCGTATCCGACGTCAAGAAAGTACCGATCGGCTGCGTGGAGCGGATCCTGAACTTCAAGGACCGCAACAACCTGTTTGGAGCCTGCCGGGCGTTCTGCGCCAAGGAAGGCCACCAGGGCTTCAAGGACCAGACGAAGCTCGACCGCCTGGACAAGATCATCCTCTTCCAGGAGACCCTCGAATACTTCGCCATGATCGACGACTGCCTCGAAGACGAGGTCCGGGCATGGCACCGGGACAAGCGGCGTTACAAGCTCTGGAAGGACTACAAGGCTGGCCTTGTCAGAGCCGAAGACTTCCGCAAGGAGTTCACCGACCAGGACGCCGAGCCGAAGAAGCCGTCCCTGCTCGCTCCGGAAACAAAAGCCGAAGACCACCGCGGCAGAGAAAGGGCCTTCTACCTGCCGTCCAAGATCGACGCCTGGGCCCAGGACGCGATCAAGGCGATGGACTGGAGCCCGTTCTTGGTGCAGTTCACCGTCGAGCTGTTCCAGAAGTTCGGTATCAAGGACGAAGACTTCGGCTAAGAGTCGGGAGAGGATATGTCCCTCAAAGACATGGAGCAGGAAGGCCTTCGTGTGGTGGGGGGGGCGGGGGGGGGGGGGGGGGGGTGGGGGGGGTGGGGGGGGGGGGGGGGGTTGGGGGGGGGGGGGTGT
>Ga0315281_10003728_pt1 | contig 22274 bp, 21 predicted proteins | sample YL17G07_0_MG_FD_204540 | JGI IMG/M metagenome (GOLD analysis project Ga0315281, IMG submission 204540) | Sediment microbial communities from Yellowstone Lake, YNP, Wyoming, USA - YL17G07_0 | ecosystem: Environmental > Aquatic > Freshwater > Lake > Sediment | place: USA: Wyoming | collected... | reverse complement strand
CGTTGCCACCACAGGCGACCGCCGCGAGCGAGAACGCGAGCAAGCCGGCGAACAGGAGAAGCGAACGACGAGCCATCTCGACCTCCTTACCCTCCTGGCGGCCTGACGCTAGACCCCGGATGGTAGATTGTCAACCGTCGACCAAACGGGCGAGCCCGTCCTGAACGCCCTTCAACCAATATCTACGTGCCCGCGCGATCCAGGGGTCGGGCTACCGGTCCGGGAGGGAGTCGATGTAGGCGGCGATCAGCTCGACCGCCTGCTCACAGTGCTCTTCGGACAGCGCCGCCGCCCGGTCCGCGTCGCGCGCCTCGATCGCCTCCAGCAGCGGCCGGTGCTGGAGCGCGATCTCGTCGGCAGACGAGTACACCCGCTCGTCCAACCGGAGCAGCGACCGCAGGACGGGTATGTACCGCATGAAGACCTCGAGGAGGCGGGAGTTGCCCGAGAGCCGGCACAGCGCCTCGTGGAAATCGAGGTCCGCCCGGGAGACCCTGGGGGGGTCCTCCGCCCGGACGGCGTCGTCGATCCTGTCGACGAGGGCTCGGAGCTCGGCGAGCGCCAAGGGGTCGCCGGACGAGGCGAGCAGTCGCGCCGCCCTCCCCTCGATCGCCGCGCGCAGCTCGTAGACCTCTCGCACGTCGGCGGTCTCGAGGTGGACCACGAAGGTACCGCGCCGCGGTTCCTCTTCGACCAGGCCCTCCGCACGGAGCAGCTTGAACGCCTCGCGCACGGGGCCCCGGCTGATCTTCAGCTGCTGGGCGATCTTGGACTCGACGAGGTGCTCCCCCTGCCGGAACCCGCCGGCGAGGATCTGCTCCCTGATCCGATCGGCCGCGTCCTCGGCGAGGGATCGCGGGCCCTCGATCGGTCGGAGCGCCGCTCCGACCGTGCCGGTGCTCTCCGCGTTCGCCACCCCTCGCCTCCGTTCAGTTAGCCGGAGCGGGCGCGAAACCAGAGCGCTTGCGCGCCCGTTCGATCCTGCCCTGATTGTATACTGTCAACAATCGGCCAGCCAGCCCCGGGGGAGGGATCTTCGTTGACCACATCCGATCCATCCGAATCGCCGACGTGGGCCCCGCCGCAGGTGAAGACCCGGCTACCCGGGCCGAAGAGCGCGGCACTTCTGGCCGAGCTCGACCGTAGGTTCGCAGGCTCCCTCACCGACCACGACGAGGTCCCCTTCGTCGAGACCGGGAAGACCGACTGGCTCATCCGCGACGTTGACGGCAACACCTTCGTCGACCACTGCACCGCTTGGGGTTCGACGCCGCTCGGCGCCACGCCGCCCGCCGTGCAGCGGACCGTGACCGAGGCTCAGCACCGGTACGGGATGGAGATCACCGACTACATACCGAACGAACCCTCCGTCGCGCTCGCGAAGCGTCTCATCGAGATCGCGCCTCCCGGGATCTCGCGAGTGTCCCCCGCCGTCTCGGGCACCCTCGCGGTGGAGGGTGGCGTGAAGCTCGCCCGCGAGGCGACCGGCCGCCCGATGATCCTCACGTTCTACGGGCAGTACCACGGCGAGACGACGTACCTGACGGCGGGGGTCTCGACCGACCTGGCCGAGGTGACGACCCAGAGCGCCCAGTACGTCGCGGGGCTCGTCTTCGCGCCGTACCCCAACCGCTTCCGGGCGCCGTTCCACAAGGGGCCCGGTCCGTACGACGACGAGATCTACCTCGATTACCTCGAGGAGTGGGTGCTCGTGCACCAGGTCGAGCCCGAGCAGATCGCCGGGGTCTTGATCGAGCCGGTGCTCGGCGAGGGCGGGATCCTCATCCCCTCCCAAGCCTTCTGGGACCGACTGCAGACCATGTGTCACAGGTGGGGGTGGAAGCTCGTCCTCGACGAGGTCCAGACGGGCATGGGGCGGTGCGGCACGATGTTCGCGAGCGAGCGGTGGGGCGTCGAGCCCGACATCGTCCTGCTGGGCAAGGGCTTCGCCGGGGGGGGACAGCCGATCGCGGCGATCCTCGGCACCGAGGAGGTCCTCGGCCGGAGCGAGCTCCATCTGGGCGGCACCTTCGCCTGGACGCCGGCCGCCGTCGCGGGCGCGCTCACGAGCATCGACCAGATCCTGGAGACAGGTGCCCTCGCGAACGCGATGGAGATCCAGCGGATCGCCGGCGAGGAGCTCGGACCGCTCGTGGGACGGTACGAGCAGGTGGGCGACGTCCGGGCCGCCGGCGCCCTGATCGGCGTCGAGTTCGTGCAGGACAAGGAGAACATCCTGCCGGCCCCGGCGTTCCATCGCGAGGTCCACCGGGCGGCGGTCCGTCGCGGGGTCCTCGGCATCACCCAGTGGGGCAAGTGGGTGTATCGGTTGCAGCCCGCGATCAACATGCCGCCGGAGCTGTTCCGCTGGTCGTGCCGCGCGCTCGCCGACGCCATCGACGAGGTCGCGCAGGATCCTCCCGCCGAGCCGGCGCTGCTGATCGAGCGCGAACCGCCGGTCGGCGGCGGAAGCCGGCGGCGATAGGCGCAGCGCTACTCGGGACGGAACCGCCGCATGGCGTCCTTCACCGAGTCGGCGCCGAGCGTCATCTCCAGGAAGCCGATCTCGGCCTCGTAGACGCCCGCGTCGACCTGGCGCTTCACCTCGTCCTCGAAGATGTGCATCACGGGGAGCCCTAACTGGACTCCGGCCAGTGGACCCACGTACGCCGGGTCGCCCTTGGTGACGGTCTCCGTCGCCACCTCCAGGGCCTCCGGATCGGCCGCGCCGAGCACCACCACGAGGTTCTCGGCGCCGTGCTGATCAACCAGGTCCCTTATCTCGCCCTGGTTCTCAGGGTCCATGGCGCCCGCCGCCGTTCAGACGAAGCACTCCGTCCGAACCATCACGACTTCGGCGCCGGCCGACGTGAGGCACTCGGCGATCGCCTCTCCGGGGACGCTGTCCCGCTCGCCGAGGGCGATCACCTTCTTGCCTCGAAGCTCCATCTACTCACCTCCCAACGCGCGATCGACGGCGTCCTCGACTTCCTGGAGCGACGGATCACCCGTGAGCCGTTCGACCTCTTCGCCGTCCTTGAACACGAGGTACGTGGGAAGGCCGAACACCCGAAGGTCTCGGCAGATCTGCCGGTTCTCCGGAGCGTTCACCTTCACGAGTCTTGCGCGCTCCTCCAGCCGGTCGGCGAGCGCCTCGACCTGAGGCATAAGCGCGAGGCACGGGGCGCAGTTCGGTCCCCAGAAGTCGACCAGGACCACGCCCTCTCCGACCAGACCGGGGAACGTGTCGACGGTAGCATCCACCCCCATCCGCTCACACCTCCAACGTGATCGAAGCCCCATCCCACAGGCGCGTCATACGGCCGAGGAAGAGGCTCCCCTTCGCGAACAGCATCGTGGTTCGAAGCTCCCCCGCGCGGAAGGCGTCGAGGGCGTGGGGAAGCCACGGGATCGCCGAGGCGATGTGTCCCTGGGTGGGCGAGTAACCCGGCAGCCCGCGGGCCCGCGCGAAGGACTCGATGTCCTCCCGTCCGAGCTCGCCGCGGACCACCGCGAGCCCGGCCAGCATCCGGTAGTTGCGGTCGGGGACGTCGCCCCCGCCGGCGGGCTCGGTGACCTCGGGGTTGTGGAGCTCGGTGGCGTAGCGATCGAGATCGGTGACGCGCCGCCCCATGATGGTGAGCGGCGCGCCGACGATGTCCTCGAGCAGCGCCTGCTGGCTCGAGCCGGACCCGATCCGGTGACGGCCGACCGCGTCGAGCCGCATCACCGGCGCGCCGGCCGGCGCCGCGTCGGCGGGGCCGACGAGCACGGCCATCGCGGCCAACACGTCCTCGAGGATCGGCATGTCGTGATCCACCGCGCCGCGGAACTTCATGCCGAGCTTGGCGGGCGACCCGCCGGCCAGGACCGCGACCCGCTCGTAGACGCCGGCGGCGACCAGCGCGCCGGCGGCGATCAGCGCGTGCACCGGCCCCGAGCAGAAGGCCTTCACGTCGGCGCCGCTCGCGTTCACGAGACCGCAGTCCTCCGCGACGGCCTTCGCCAGGTTGCCGCCGCCGCGCTGGTAGCGGTCGCCGACCCCCTCCTCGCCGGCGGAGAGCACGTAGTCGATCCCACCGGGGTCCTCTCCCGTGCGCGCGAGCAGGTTACGGAGCGCGTGCACCGCGCCGGCTTTGCACGCGAGGTTCTCGAGCAGGACGTTGGCCGTGAGCGCCTCGTCTTCCTCGTGGTCGGGGCGGAACGCGCCGACGACCTCCTCCCCCGCGTAGAGCGGGAGCTCGCCGGGTCGCGGCTCCGCGCCGAGGCGCGCCAGCTCGAACTGGTCGACCTCGGCGAGCAGCGCGTAGAAGGACGCCTGGTCGAGGATCTCGCCGAAGGGACCCTCGGGGCTCGCGCCTTCCACCGGGGACCGCCACCAGGGCTTCGGGAGTTCCCAAAGCGCATCGGGCGGGAGGTTCCCGATGAAGACCTGGGTGGGCGGGTACGCGACCGCGTCGCCGAACGACCGCAGCCGCCGGGCGATCTCGGGCCACTGGGCGCGCTCGCGCCACGGCTTGGAGCCGTAGCGGACGAGGTCGGGGACGTGCTGGAGGGTGAGCGAGGCGCTGAGGACCGAGACGGGGCGGCCGACGCTCAAGCCGGCACCTCCCACACCGTCGTCGGCTCGACGTCCGTCGCCAGCATCTCGAGCGCCCGCTCAACGATGCGGCGGCGGAACGCGCGCTCGTCGCCGATCGCGAGCGAGGGATCGCCGGTCGGATGCGTGATCGAGACCCCGCGAAGGATCCGATTCGCCCCGACCATCTGCGCGATCGTCGGGAGCGCCGTCACGAACACCGTCGGGATGCCCATCCGCTCGATCTCCTTTGCAAGCGTTGCCCCGCAACGCGTTCCTGTTCCTCAGGTGCCGGTCAGGATGACTGCCTGCACCTCCGCCTCGTGCACCTCCGCCGCGATCTCTTGCCCGAACTTCGCGGCGGCCGCCACCGGCGTGTCCACACCGGTCGTGGTGTAGAAGACGTCATGCAGCTTCCCGATGTGGCCCTCGGCCTCGAGCTGTCGGACCGCGTCGAGGGGAACGAGCCGGTTGGGGTCCTCGTTCGCCGCCGCGGTGTCGAACCCGCTGTGGACCGACTCGTAGGCGTCGGCATCGAGCGAGGCGACGCCGCCGAGCGGATAGCGCAGCCACATGTTGGAGTGCCGGGAGGGAAGGCGGTCGGGGTTCCCCTGCGGCACGCACCCCGCCTCGGACACGAGCGCCACCGTCGCGCGCGAGACGTCGGCCACCGCTGGAGCCGGCGGGACCCGGTCGCCGGACGGCGCGACCTCCGTGCGGGTGTCGCCGGCTAGCTTCGCTAGCAGTAGGTCCAACGCCCGGACCGCACCGGTCGCATCCGCGAGCTCGTTCCGGCGGAGGCCCCGGGGCAGGTACCCCTCCTCCTCGGCGGGACCGACGGGCTCGCCGCTCGCCAGGCGGCCGGCGAGGCCGGCGACGACCGGCAGGACGGTCCGCATCTCCGTCACGTTCGACCCAGTCGGCACGATGTAGGCGGCACCCTCGGCGGCGAGCACCCCCGGGCTGTCCGGCGTCATCGCGGACACGACCGGGACACCGCGCCGGCCGGCTTCGCGAGCGAGCGACCCGCACGCGTACCCGTATCGGCCCGAGCCGAACGATGGGCCGCACACGAGCACGTCCGGCTCCTCCTCCTCGAGCCACGCGAGGAGCCGGGCGAGAGCCTCGGCTTCGTGCTCGCCGAAGTGGTCGTCCCCGCAGGCGAGCGTCACGTCGACCGGGAGCCCCGCGGCGCCGAGGCCGCGGCCGGGCCCCACCGCGCCTTCGAGCCGGACCGGCTCGTGCCCCGCTGCTTCCTCGCCGCCGAGCCCGGCGAAGAACTGGTTCAGGTAGTGGACGACCTTCATGCGGGCACCGCCCTCCATCGCATGTCGCCCGTCTGGCACGTGGCGCCCAGGTACGCCCACGTCGGGACGGGCTTTCCCACGCGCGCGGCGGACGCGCCGATCACGCGATCGGGCGACCACGCGGGGACGAGCTCGTCCTCGTTCCCCACGCTAATGATGCAGTCGGCCTCCGGCACGTGGTCGGTGAGACCGCCGTTCGTCTCGGTGACGATCGCCGTGGTGCGGATGCCCATCCGCTCGCACGCCCGCACCGTGAGCATCGTGTCCGTATGCGAGTTCCCCGTCTCGAACGTCGTGCAGACGACGCCGTCGGCACCGAGGAGCTGCGCGAGGCGCGCGGACAGCATCGCCGAGCGCTGCTTCTCGAACGCGGTGTTCAGGTACCCGAGCGCAACGATGAGCCCCGCGAAGCGCAGGCGCTGGCCGTCGGCCTCGGACAGCTCGCGGATCAGAGCGTTCCGCTGGTAGAACGCGGTCGGGTTCCGGGACCCCGCCCACTCGTAGGCGCCGTTCGTGAGCGCGCCGTCGAGGACCTCGCGAGGATCAAGCGACGTGGGCACGAGCCCCTCCATCCGGAGGCCGTACAGGAAGGTGTCGAGGAACGGTCCCTCCGACCCCACCTGCAGGATCGCGGCGATCGCCGGCAGGCCCTCGCCGTCATCGCCTGTGCCGACAGGCCGGAACGTCTCCTCACGGTCGGGGGCGGCGCCGATCGTCGTCGCCGCCAGGTCGCGGGCCACGCGGAGGGTCGTCCTGCGGATGGCGAGGTCGACGTCGGCGGCCGGCGCGCCGGGCCGGGGCGTGAACGCGAGCACCACGTTCGTCGTCGATCCGAAGCTGCTCCGGTCCGCGCCGGGCCCGGCCATGTCGACGAATGCCTCGTTGACGTCGTCCTGCTCCACCAGCCCGGCGGCGGGCAGATCGCACACGGACAGCACCGTCACGCCTCCGAGACGGTTCGACCGTCCCCGGCCCGCCGGGGCGAGCCGCCCCAGGACTCCGGGGAACGTGGCCTCCGGATCTTCGGCCTTCACGTGCGGCACGACCGCGTCGAGCACGTTCGCGATCCGGACGGGGTCACCGGGTCGGACGAGGTGGACCTCCACGGCCTCGACCGCCGGCTCCTTCGCCGCCGATCCACGCAACGACTCGAGGTCCACCACGAGGTTCCCCGCCTCCCAGGAGGTCGACGGTCCGGGCGAGACTTCGACCACCTCGTAGGTCCCGAGCCCGAGCGGCGGGTCGGCGGGTCGACGGCTCATCGTCCTCGACTCCTTCTCAGGCTGTCGTCTCCCGGGACCGGGGGCGCATCCGCGGGGTCGTACCAATCGCCGCCGCCGATCTCCCCGCCGTCCACGATCAGCGTCTCCCCGGTCACGAAGGAAGCGTCGTCGGAGGCGAGGAACAACACAGCCGCGGCCTGCTCCCTCGGCGTCCCGGCGCGGCGGAGCGGGACCCGTCGCAGGTACTCGCGCTGGAGCCGCTGCTCGTCGGGGTCGGTCGCGATCTCCTCCTCGTCCTCCGGCGTGAGGGTCTGCCCCGGCGCCACGCAGTTCGCGCGTACGCCCAGGTGCCCGAGCTCGTGCGCGACCGACTTCGTGAGCGCCACGAGAGCGGCCTTCGACGCGTTGTACGCGGCCTCCGGCGACTCGTTCTTGAACGCGTTCGCCGACGCGATGTTCACGATGGCGCCGCCACCCTGCTGGATCATGTGCGCCGCCGCGACCTGGATCGTCGCGAGCGGGGCGCGCGCGTTCACCGCGAACGTGCGGTCGAACGTCTCCTGCGTCACCTCCAGAACGGGCCCGTCCGGCATGACGCCGGCGCAGTTCACGAGCACGTGGACCCGACCCATCCGGGCGATCGCCTCGCGGACCATGGCCTTCGCGGCCTCGAAGCCGGCGAGGTCGACGACGTAGGTCTCCACCCGGCCGGGCGAGGGAGAGGCAGCGCGCATCCGCTCGAGGCCGTCGGCGCGGATGTCGGCGGCGAACACACGCGCCCCCTCCGCGAGGAACGCCTCCACGATCCCGCGACCGATGCCCTGCGCGCCGCCGGTGACGACGACGTTCTTCCCTTCGAACCGAGCCATCACGGCACCTCCGGATAGTGGGGCGCGCGTCCGGCCACGCCGAGGTCGCCGATCGTCAGGAATCTCCCGCCGACGTTGGCGACGACGACGCGCTCGAGGCGCTTGCCCACCCACGCGATGTTGGTCGGCGCGTCGAAGGTGGTCGCGAGGTGATCGTCGATCGCCTTCTCGGCCACGCCGTCCTGCGAGATGCGTACGATCCCGTCCGGCCGGTACAGCGTGACCCAGAAGGAGCCCGCCGCGTCGAGGGCGATGCCGTCGGCGTCGGTGTCGGGGAGCTCGGCCACCGTCTCCGGTTCGCCGGCCGACCCGTCGGGCAGGATCGGCACGCGCACGACGCGCTCGGCCTTCGCTTCGACCACGACCAGCGCCGAGCCGTCGGGCATCACGAGGCACCCGTTCGGATACTCGGGAACGGCAGTCGTCCACCGCTCGGTCGTCCCGCCGGGCCGGATCCGGACGATCTCCGGCCGGTCGTCCTCGCCCGAGCACGTCACGTACAGGTTCCCCGCGGCGTCGAACGCCGCGACGTTCGGCGTGTCGAGATCCTCGCCGTCCACGCCCCGGGCGTAGGTCTCGATCGTGCGCGTGGTCGGGTCGTACCGCGCGATCCTTCCCCGGCCCTCGTCGCACACGTAGACCCGCCCGCTCCCGTCGACGGCGAGCCCGAGCATCGAGCCGTCGGTCGTGCCGACCTCCTCCACCTCTCCTTCGAGCGTGACGCGGTACAGCTCCCCTCCCTCACCCCCGGCGTATACGCAGTCCTCGAATGGGCTCCAGGCCACGCCCTCAGGGTGGTTCAGGCCGTCGACCAGATCCTCGAACCGCTCGAGCGTCACGAGTCCTCCCCGAGCAACCGCTCGGCGCCGGCCAGAACCTCGGCGAAGGCGCGGCCGCAGACCACGACGTCGCGCAGGTCCACCGACTCGTCCGGCCGGTGCGCCCCGCGGAGGTGCCCCGGGCCGAAGACGACCGTCTGCGCGCCACAGAGGTCCACGAAGTTGTGCGCGTCCGTCCAGCACTGCACTCCGGTCACGCCCGGCGCCCGCCCGGTCGCTCGTTCCACGGCCGCCGCCATCGCCCGGGCGAGCGAGGCGTCGCATGGGGTCTCGAACGGCTCGACCGCGGGCTCGACCAGCTCCATGTCCGCGTCGTACGTGAGCGCGAGCGCTTCCAGCGCGGCCTGCACGTCGGCGGCCGGCATCCCCGGGACGACACGGACGTCGATCCGCAGGCGCGCGACGTCGGGCACGATGTTCAGGTCCTGCCCGGCGTGGAGCTCCCAGGCCATCGGGATGCTCCGGCCGAGGATCGGGTGCACGACGTTCGCGAGCGGCGCCTCGTGCACCGCGGCGATCAGGCCCGCCGCCTTCTCGAGCGCGTTGTCGCCCTCCTCGCGGAGCGCGCCGTGCACCGAGGTGCCGCGGACCGTGTACCAGGCGTCGACGAAGCCGGCCTCGGCGAGCCCGAGGTCCAGCTCGGTTCCCTCCGCGCCGACGACGAACCGGGGCCGCAGCTCCTCCGCCATGGCGATCGAGCCCTTCCCGCCGACCTCCTCATCGACGCAGAGGCCGACCGCCACCGGTAGCGACTCCACCGGGACCCCGGCGTCCCGGGCGAGGAGCAGACCGAGCAGGCACGCGACGATCCCCGCCTTGTCGTCCTGGGCGCCGAGCCCGTGGAGCCGGTCGCCGCGCACCTCGGCCCGCGGCTCGAAGTCCCAGGTCGGCCGGATCGTGTCGAGGTGCGCGGTGAGCAGCAACTCGGGCCGCTCGCTCCAGCCGATCACGAGGTTGTCGGCCGAGCCGTCGACCGACTGCCGCCCGGACGGCAGGTCGAGCTCCTTGCACCGGCGCTCGACGTGATCCACGACCTCGTGCTCCTCGTCGGAGAAGGACGGGATCTCGACGAGCCGGACGAGCTCGTCACGGACGAAGGCGAGGGCCGCCGCCGGATCGGCGCGGCGCAGAGCGCTCACCGCCCGAGCGCCGCCAGCGCGGCCGCGACGGACTCGTCCAGGATCGCGATCGCCCCCTCGAGCACCTCGACCGGGGTCACGAGCGACGGCTGCAGGTTGTACGAGGTCGTGCTCGAGTCGCCGAGCAGCCCTCGCCGCAGGCATTCCCACGCCACGGCCTCCTGCAGCTCCGGATCGCGCTCTTTCGTCGCGCGGTCCTTCACGAACTCGACCGCGATGAAGCACCCGACCGTCCGGACATCGCCGATGCACTCGAAGCGTTCGGCGAGCCGTGCCAGTGCCCGGCGCGCCGTCCGGTCGAGCTCCCGGACGTTCTCGAGGATCGGCTCGGTCTCGAAGATCCGGATCGTCTCGAGCGCCGCGGCGCACGCGGCCGCGAGCCAGGACCACGTCGAGCCGGTCGAGACGTCGTCGAACCCCATCGAGTGGTCGGTGCCGAGCACGGCGCCGATCGGCATGACGCCGCCGCCCATCGCCTTGCCGAGCGCCATCAGGTCGGGCTCCACGCCCCAGCGCTCGACGGCGAACATGTGACCGGTCCGTCCGAACCCGGTCTTCACCTCGTCGGCGCAGAGCAGCCAGTCGAAGTCGCGGCACAGCTTTACGAGGGCCGGCCAGAACGCGTCGGGCGGAGCCACGCAGCCGCCCGAGCCGAGCACGGGTTCGATCACGACGCCGGCCACCTCGCGCGGGTCCACCGCGTGGAACAGCAGGTGGTCCCGGATGAAGTCGACGGTCCCGTCGCCCGTGCCGCCCGGCCGCGCCGTGAACGGCGTCCGGTACGGGTTCGGGTACGGCACATGAACGAACCCCGGCATGAGCGCCCGATAGCCGAACGAGAGGTCGGAGGTCTCGGCCCCGATCGCACCGGCGGTCCCGGCCTCGCCGTGGTAGCCGCCCATGAACCCGACGACGATCGGGCGGCCGGTCGCTCGCCGCATGAACCGCACGGCCGTCTCGACGGCCTCGGTCCCGTTCAGCGCGATGTCGACGCGCGAGAGATTGCCGGGCGCGATCGCGAGGAGCTTCTCGGCGAGCGGCAGCAGGTACTCGTGCGAGTAGAAGTGCGTATCCTCGACGCCGTAGCGCCGCAGCACCTCGACCGCAACCTCGGTGATGCCCGCGTGGGCGGCGCCGAGTGGGACGGACGCCATCCCGCTGATCATGTCGAGGTAGACGTTGCCGTCGATGTCCTCGACGGCGTACCCCTCCTTGCGGCGGATCACGAACGGCCCCAAACCGCCGGCGAGCCCCGGGTAGAGCACCTTCGCCTGCCGCTCGAGGATCTCGCGCGACCTCGGCCCCGGCGGCGGCGTGACGATGTGTGGGATCCGTCCCGCAGTCATCGCAGCTTCTTCCGCGCGTCCCGGAGGACCTCACGCGCGCAGTTCCTCCCGTTCGCGCCGGTGATGCCGCCGCCCGGATGCGTGCCGGCGCCGCAGAGGTACAGGCCGCGGACGGGCGTCCGGTAGTTGCCGTAGCCGCGGACCGGCCGCATGAAGAGCAGCTGGTCGGGTGCCATGTCGCCGTGAAGCGCGTGCCCGCCGGTGATGCCGATCAGTCGCTCCATGTCGAGCGGCGACAGCATCTGCCGGTGCTCGATCAGCTCGGGCAGCTTCGGGAAATACTCGCTCATCTGCGCGATCGCCCGGTCGGCACGGGCATCCTTGATCTCGTCCCAGTCCTGGCCCTTCAGGTCGTAGGGCTGGGAGTTCACGTCGATCGTCATGATGTGCTTGCCCTCCGGCGCGAGCGAGGGGTCATGCACCGTCGGGAAGCAGACCTCGATGTGCGCCGGGTCGGCCGCGACACCGTTGCGCGCCTGCGCCTGCTGGAGATCCGCGTCCGAGAGGAACGCGTTCAGCTCCATGATCCCTGTGTGGTACGGCTGAACACCGCCCTCCGGCAACCCCCGGACCATCGGGAGCTCCGAAACGGCGAGGTTGATCTTGATGCTCGTCCCATTGCACCGGTAGGCGCGGATCGCGGCGAGGAAGTCCTCAGGCAGGTCGGAGGGCTCGACGAGCCGGAGGAACGTCCGTTTCGGGTCGGCGTTCGACAGCACGCGCGCCGCGTGGATCTCCTCCCCGCCGACGAGCGCGACCCCGACGGCCCGCCCGCCCCGCACGAGGATGTGCTCGACCTCCGCTCGGGTGCGGACCTCCGCACCGGCCTCGCGGGCCGCGTCCGCCATGGCGGCCGAAAGCCTGCCGATCCCCCCGCGGACGAACCCCCACGCGCGCGGACCCCCATCCACCTCCTCACCGGCGTGTTCGTGCAGCAACACGAACGCGGTCCCCTGCGTGGACGGCCCCGCGACGCTGTCGTTGATCGCGTGCCATCCGAGGGCGGCCTTCACATGCTCGGACTCGAACCGCTCGCTCAGGAACTGGGTCGCCGACGTGAGGAACAGGTACATGAGATCCTGCAGCTTGCCGCGGTTACGGACCCCTACCCATCCGTAGTGGAGCAGCTCCCTCACGTCTCCCGCGGTCCGTACCCTCGGGTCCGGCGGTGTCCTCTCGAACAGCGGGACGACGATCTTCCCGAGACCGGCGAGGTGCTTCTCGAACGCGACGAACGCGTCGGGGTCCTTGCGTGAGAAGCGCCGCGTCTCCGCGAGTGTCAGCTGCATGTCGTCGTCGAGGTAATAGTGCGCGCCGTCCGGGTACAGGTTCAGCGTCGGGCCGGCGGTATCCACCACGATGCCCCGCTCCACCAGACGCATGTCGCGCCATATCGATTCCCGAAGCATCGAGACGACGAACGCGCCCGTGGACGCGCGGAAGCCGGGCGCGAATTCCTCGGTCACAACGCAGCCGCCGACGAAATCGCGGCGTTCGAGGATCAGGGTCTTCAGACCCGCTCGCGCGAGGTAGAAGCCGGCCACCAGGCCGTTGTGGCCTCCGCCCACCACGATGGAGTCGTAGCGCCCAGGATCAGACACGGTCATCGAAGTACACTGCCTCCGCGTTCGGTCGTAGGCAATGAGGCATGCTCATCGCCTGGTTGTATCCGCCCACGTTCACCAGCGCGACGATATCTCCCTCCTCGACCGGAGGGAACGGGTGCTCCTCGACGAAGAGGTCGTCGCCTTCATTGATGTGACCTGAGATCGTGACGACGTTGGTCCGCTCGGCATCGGCCGCGCGGCACAGGACCGGCTCGAACGGGACGTCGTAGATGAAGTGATCGTTGATCACGTTCCAGCCGGCGTCGAGCCCGACGAACGGGATCCCCATCCGATCCTCGACGGTCACCACTTCGGCGAGGAGGTGGCCCGCCTCCTTCGCGAGGAAGTCACCGGGCTCGCACCCCACGATCACGTCCAGTGGCCCGAAGTGACGAGCGAAGACCGCTGCCCACGCGTCGAGGTCGAGGGGCTCCTCGCCGGGTCGCTGCGGCACCCCCAGTCCCCCACCCGTGTTCACTTCCCGTATCGGACAGCCCAGTTCCTTGAGCCGACGCACCATCTCGGCCACCCGTGAGGCCGCTACCTCGAGATCGGGTAGTGCGTCGGTGAGGTAGCCGTCGCCCACGTGGAAGTGCGCCGTCACGATCTTTAGGTCGTGCCGGCGGGCGATCGCCACGGCCTCGTCGAGGCTCTCGGGGTAGATGCCGAACTTCCCGGGCTTCGTACCGCTGTAGAGGGTCACGTTCTGCTCACCCGACCAGGCCGCCCCCGCCCGCGGGTTCAGACGGATGCCGACCTGGCGTCCCGGCGCGCGCCGCCCCAGGCGATCCAGCTGGCTGAGGAGGTCGACGTTGATGTGTATCGGGTATCGGAGGAGCACGTCGAGGTCGCGTTCGGAAACGTTGGTGCCCGTGTAGCTGATCTCTTCGGGCAGGAAGCCGTGGGCGAGCGCGTGCTCGACCTCCCCCGGCGAGCATGCGTCGAGCCCGACGCTCTCAGGGGTTCCCGCCGCGCCGAGGCCCCGGACGAACGCCAGCACCTCGGGTTCGCGCTGAGCCTTCATGGCAAGACGAACCCGGTGCCCAAGACCAGCTCGCGAGAGTGCCCCTTGGAGGCTTCGGATCTGCTCCTGTATGCGGAGCAGATCGAACACGTACAGCGGGGTGCCGGCCGCCCGGGCCAGAGACAGCGCATCCCTGCCCGCGACCTTCAGCCGGCCGTCCCTCACCTCGAGCCCCGGACGGACCCACCACAGACGGGGATCCGTGCTCGGCTCAGCCTTCGCGGTCTCGATCGGGATCTCCCGGCGGCCCATTGTCGACAGTCTACACTCCGGCTTTCCGCCGGGCGCACGGGTTCCGCCCTCCCTTGCTCACGTCTCCTCCGTGCCCGCCCGGTCGAGGCCGGGGGGCATCACTGCGACACCGACCTGCGAGTTCAGCCCGTCGCGGATCCACCTATCGCTCCCCGCGTACCAGAGGAAGTAGTAGGAAGTAGTTGTCGCCGAACCGAGCGATCCTCGGGCCCGCAACGGATGCGCAGTCGAACCGCCCCGGTTCCCCCGTCACGAAGATCGGGTTCCCCCGGTGCTTCTCCCATCGGATCAGGTCCGTCGAGAGGGCGATCCCGATTCCCGTCGGATCGTCGAGGCCCTCCGCGTCTCCGGCGTAGAGCATGTAGAAGGGATCGCCCTCGGCGAACACGCAGGGCGTGGTCACGGACCTCGCATCCCACTCATCCACCGCCCCGGGCGACAGGACTGGCTGTTCGTGAACCTCGGTGAAGCGAACGCCGTCGTCCGAAACGGCGAGGTGGATCCGGTAGCCGCCCTCTGAGACCCGAACGAAGTAGAGGAACACCCCCCCTTGCCACACGAAGGCGTGCGGGCAGCGACCGTCCATGATCGGGTTCCACTCGCTCTTGGCGAAGCTGAACGGGTCGTCTCCCACCGCCAACCCGATGGTTTCGCCCGACGGGTGGAGCGCCCCAGTGCCGCCCGCCAGCAGCTCGGTCGCGAACCCGTGAGCGTCGCCGGTCGTGGCACTGTAGTAGAGGAGGTAACGGTCCTCGAACCGGATCACCGACCGATCGAAGACACTGCCTCGATCGAACGTTCCATCATCGCCAGCCTCGAGGATGGGGTTGCCGGGATGTGGAACCCAGGCCTGACGTTCGACCTCGGCGACCGGACAGCTGAACACCCCGATCTGCTCCCGACCCTGCCCCGAGCCCTCGACATGCATGACGAGGAGGTCGCCCTCCACGAGTACCGTGCTGGGCGCAAGGAACTCGCTGCACCACGGCTGCACCTTGCCGATGGCGGGTTCGGTTCTCCGCAGCCAGAGGCGCTGGTTGCGCTCCGGATCCTCCGTCAGGCGATCCACCAACCGGTCCACGGGCCGACTCCCCCAGAGCGGCCGGCCAGAACGCGCTAGCGGCGCCTGCGCCACAGAACGCCACAGATCTCCTAAACCTGGTGTCGCTGGTTCGATTCCAGCCGGGGGCACCACCTTCGCCTGCAAGTTGCCACGCACACCTCTTGACGACAGGTCTGTCTGTTGCATGATCAGCGGGACCGCTGACGTGCCGCCGACGAGACGGCACGTCGCGAGCGGACACCGCTATCGTCGTTCCATATCAGTTGATCTGCGTCTCGAAGCTGCGCGTGACCCGCAGGCCGCGGTTGCCGAGTTCCTTGATGAAGGCGTCGCGGACCGGGCGATCGAGGATCTCGGGAACGACCACGCCCTTCTGCTTGACGATGTCTTTGACCATGAACTCGGAGTAGATCGACGCCGGCGTCGACGTTCCGTAAGATACTGACGTGGCGCCGGGGATGCGCTCGGTGATCCACTGGATCGTCGGCGTGAAGACGGTGTAGTTCCACTTTGCCGGCTTGCCGTCCTTCTCGCCCCAGACGTCGGCGAGGATGACGCCGTAGTCCTGGATCTCACCGGCGTCGACCAGGCGCTTCATCTCGGCTGGCGAGGGGTTCGGGGACAGGGTGGCGCAGTAGACGTCGATGGGCCGGACCTTGACCCCGTTCACGAGCACGGGCTCCTTGCTCGCCATGCCGCTGGCCACGAACGCCTCGTCGGCATTGAGCGCCTTTTCGTCGAAGCCGAGCTTGAAGGTGACGTTCTTCAGGCCCTTGTCTCCGAAGTGCTTGGGCAGGAAGCGCGGGACCGTTGAGAGCTCCTCGTGGTCGTGCGCGACCACGCAACCGCGCCCGAACGGCGCCGGGAACTCGTAGTACTCGCGCAGCCCGAACGGCTGCTCGCGCTTGTACTTGCCGTCCTGGAAGGTCAGCGGCGGCGTGGCGCAGTCCGTGTAGTACGTCCACACCGACCACATCTGCAGCGGCACGGGGCTCTCGAGGATCGCGTAGTCCCTGATGTGGATGTCGGTGCAGACGTCGAGGTCCTCGTAGCCGTTGCCGGCGAAGGTGCTGCTGACGCCGGGATCCATGCCGGTGCAGGAGAGCATGGTGAGGCCGGCCTTCTTGAACTCGTCGTCAAGCTCGAACTGGGCCAGTGTGGCCTCGTCGATCGTCTTGTCGATCAGCGTGCCGGTCGCCATGTCCTGGTAACTGACGCCGACCGCCAGGCAAGCTTCGGCGATCGCCATGTTGAACTCGGGGATGGTGGCGTTCATCACCAGCTTGCTGCCGGCCGCCGCCTTCTTGACCGCCTCGACGTCGGAGGCGTCGAGGGCGATCGCCTCGGTCTTGCCGCCGCCCACCTGGTCGGCGACTGCGCGAGCCCGCGCTTCGTCGACATCGCCGAGGACGATCCTGGTGATCTCCGGGCAACGGGCCAGGTTCCAGGTGACGACGTGGCCCTGCGCTCCCGCGCCTATGATGAGGACTTTCATGACTTCCTCCCTCGCGGTCCCCCACTCCCACCGCCAGCTGGGCAGGCGCCGCCAGTCGCGCAGGAACAGTCAGGACCAGTTCGCCCCCGTGCCCCGATGAGGGGACGGGAGAGGCCCTGTTGGATCCTTCATCAGCGATGCTACGGGCGTGACTGTTGACTGTCAACTATCTGCATTGCCTCTCAGCAGATCTAGTGGATCGCCTCTGGCGAACCCGGTGCGTCAGACCCGCTCGCGAGAGCGCCTCCTGCAGGCCCCGGACCTGCTCGCCGATGCGGAGCAGATCGAACACGTACAGCGGGGTACCGTGAGTCCGTGCCAACGTCTCGGCGTCCCGACCGGCGACCTTCAGCTGGCCGGCCCTCACCTCGAGCCCGGGCCGGACCCACCACAGACGGGGGTCCGTGCTCGACTCGGCCCTCACGGTCCCTCTCTCGCGGTCTCCCTCTCGCGGTCTCCCTCGCGGTCTCCCTTGGGGGTCTCCCGACGGCCCATTGTCGACAGTCTACACTCCGGTTTGCGGCGGGGCGTGAGACCTTCCGCGGGGCGCAAGGCGGGTGAGAACCACTAGGCGGCGGGCCTCCCCCGCCTAGACCTCCGTGGCCCCCGAGCACTCGGACCCGGTGCCCGAGGGCATCTGGGCGACACCGATCTGTGAGTTCAGCCCGTCCCGGATCTTCCGGTCGCTCCCTCCGTACCAGAGGAAGTAGGTGTCGCCGAAACGCTTGAGTCTCGGTCCCGCCACGGATGCGCTGTCGAATCGCCCTGGTTCCCCCGTCACGAAGATCGGGTTCCCCACGAGCTTCTCCCACCGGAGCAGATCCGTCGAGACGGCGATCCCGATGCCCGTCGGGTCGTCGAGGCCTTCCGCGTCTCCGGCGTAGAGCATGTAGAAGGCCCCATCCTCGGAGAACACGCACGGCGTGGTCACCGACCTCGCGTCCCACTCACCGACGCCTCCCGGTGAGAGGACCGGTTCTCCCTGCGCCTCGGTGAAGTGAACACCGTCGTCGGAGATCGCGAGGTGGATCCGGTAGCCACCGTCCGCGACCCGAACGAAGTAGAGGAACACACGCCCTTCCCACACGAAGGCGTGGGGGCAGCGGTCGGCCATCACCGGGTTCTCCTCCCTCTTCGTGAAGCGGAACGGACCGTCCCCCACCGCCAGCCCGACGGTCTCGCCCGACGGAAGGAGTGTCTCGGGCGCGCCTCCCAGCAGCTCCGCGGCGAACCCGTGCGCGTCGCCGGTCGTTGCGCTGTAGTAGAGGAGGTGGCGATCGCCGAACCGGACCACCGATGGATCGAACACGCTGCCTCGATCGAACGCTCCCTGCTTGCCGACCTCCAGGATCGGGTTGTCGGGGTGCGGGACCCACGCCTGATGCTCCACCTCCGCCAGGGGACAGGTGAACACCCCGATCTGCTCCCTACCCTCCCCGGAGCCCTCCACGTACATGACCAGCAGGTCGCCCTCCGCGAGCACCGTGCTGGGCGCGAGGAACTCGCTGCACCACGGCTGCACCTTGCCGATCACAGGCTCGGGTCTCCGCCGCCAGAGGCGCTGGTTGCGCTCCGGATCCTCGGTCAGGTGATCAACGAACGAGCCCATCGGCCGACTCCCCCAAGCGGCTGGCCAGCGTAGCAGAGTCCCCCGCGGCGCCCGGACCGCCCGCCGCCGGGCGACCCGAGCGCGCGCGCCGGCGACGAGGCATATACTCCTGCGCCAGCGGAAGAGACATGGAGACACGACTGAGCACGAACCTCGCCTGGAGCGGGCGCGAGTGAACCGAGCGGGGTATATCGCGGCTCCACACGGGTTCCGCGCGGACCCTGCGGCCAGCGCGCCCTCGAGGGGGGTGGGATGAAGCTCTTCTTCGTCTGTGACATCCACGCCTCGAACGTCTGCTTCCGCAAGTTCCTCAATGCACTGCCGATCTACGAAGCGGACTACGCCGTGCTCCTCGGCGATCTCACCGGCAAGGTGCTCGTGCCGCTGGTTGCGAACGGCGCCGACCAGTGGGAGTGCACGCTGATGGGCCAGCACCGGCTCGTCGACGGCACGGATGAGCTCGCCGCGATGAAGAAGACGATCGAGAATGCCGGCTACTACTGGGTGCACCAGACCCGCGACGAGTTCGAGGACACCCGCTCCGACCCGGCCAAGATCGACACTCTGTTCAAGAGCCTGGTGTTGAAGCGCATCCAGGAGTGGCTCGCCCTCGCCGACGAGCGCCTCGCAGGCAAGCCCTACGAGATGTACATGGCCGCCGGCAACGACGACTGGTACGAGATCGACGCCATGATCGAGCAGGCGAAGAACGTGCACCCCTGCGACGGTCGAGTCGTCACGTTCGACAGACACGAGATGATCACGAGCTCGAACAGTAACCACACGCCGTGGGACACGCCGCGGGAGATGGACGAGGACAAGCTCGAGGCCAAGCTCGAGCCGCTCTGCCAGCAGGTCCAGAACTACGAGACGGCCATCTTCAACTTCCATGTGCCGCCGCACGGCTACGCGCTCGACCTCGCGCCGAAGCTCGACGAGAACCTCGTCATGGCCGCCGAGGAGAAGATCCACGCCGGCAGCATCGCGGTGAAGCACCTGATCGAGAAGTACCAGCCGCTGCTCGGCCTGCACGGTCATATCCATGAGTCGCGGGGCGCCCAGAAGGCTGGTCGCACGCTGCTGATCAACCCGGGCAGCGAGTACTCGGAGGGCATCCTCAAGGGCGTCGTCATCATGTTCAACAAGGGCAAGATCAAGGACTACGTGTTCACGTCGGGCTGATCGTCTCTGGCTCAGGGGGACTGAGACATGGCGCCGGAGAAGGGCTTCGTCCTGCCGAAGGACATCCCGCTCGACCGGTACCCGAAGCCTGAGGCCTTCCTGGCCGAGGGCAGGCGGATCGTCCAGGAAGCGCAGCGGCGGGGCATCGTCATGCGGGTGATGGGGCCGCTCGCCCTCCACTACTACTTCCCGGACGCGGTCGACCTCTACGCAAGGCTCGAGCGCCTCGGGGAGCGCTACTTCACCGACATCGACTTCGCCGCCTACGGCAAGGGCCGCGCGCGGATGCCCGAGTTCATGAAGGAGATGGGCTACGAGTGCGACCTTGACACGATGGTCATGTCCGGGAAGACGCGGCACATCTACTTCGGTGGCGCCGTGCCGATGATCGACGTGTTCTTCGACAAGCTGGACTACTGCCACGAGGTCAACTTCGAGGGCCGGCTCGAGTTCGACGACTACAGCGTCTCGCTCACCGACATCCTGCTCCAGAAGCTCCAGATCTGGGAGATCAACGACAAGGACCTGAAGGACATCGAGTACCTGTTCATCTGCGCCCCGATCGGCGAGGACGACCGTAAGGAGGTGAACGAGAGCTACGTCGCGAGGCGTCTCGCCGACGATTGGGGCTTCTGGTACACGGCGACCACCAACCTCGGCCGCGTGAAGGAGCACGTCGAGGGCGTGACCGCCCTCTCCGACGGGCAGACAACGCAGGTGAAGGAGGTCGCCGATCGCCTCGCCGCGCGCATCGAAGCCGAGCCCAAGACGAAGGGCTGGGCCAAGCGCGCCGAGAAGGGCACCTCGAAGATCTGGTACAGCAGCGGCTTCTCCGACTGGTAGTTGCGGAAAGGGGGTGGAGAGTTGGCTACGCAAGAGCCTGGTGCGCTGCCCACGACACAGCCGCCTACGAAAGAGTTGGCCTTTGCCCGAAAGGCGAGTGGCCTCGTGCGCGGTCTGTCGATGTGGGACGCATTCGGCGTCGGCTTCATGAACCAGGGCCTGACGCCGAGCATCTGGGTGACGATCAGCCTCGGGCTCGGGGTCTTCTGGGGGGGCAACCTGATCCTGGCGGTCGTCATCTCGGTGCTGCTCGCCGGCATCGGCTTCCCGATCGTCTGGGGGGTCCTCGGCGGCAGCATGCCGCGGTCGGGCGGCGAGTACATCTACAACTCGCGCATCCTGCACCCGATCGTCGGCATCGCCGAGAGCTTCGGGAACGCCTTCGTGTGGCTTATGTGGATCTACGTACTGGCCCCGTGGATGGCGGACCCCGGCATGGTCATGATGGCGAACTTCACCGGGTGGACCTGGCTGTACAACGGCAACACGCAGCAGTTCTTCGGCGTGTTCAGCTACACCTGGGGAGTCTTCATCATCGCCACCCTCTCCAACATCGCCGGTCTCCTGTTCGTGGTGTTCGGCGTGAAGATCATGGCCCGCGTGCAGAAGGTCGTGATGCTGATCGGCATCGGCGGCGCGGTCGTGATCTGCGCCGTCCTGCTCTCGTTCTCGAAGCAGGACTTCATCAACTCGTGGAACGCGCTCGCCGACAAGTACCACTCGCTCACCTACTCGGGCTTCCTGGCGGCGGCCCAGAAGTCGGCCGGCGGCGTCTTCCCCTCCACTTGGAACTGGCACGACACGCTCGGGGTGATGGTGGCGGCGTCGTGGCTGTTCGCCTACAGCTACTGCATCACCTACATCGCGGGTGAGGTAAAGCGCCCGGACAAGACCATCATGTTCTCCAACTTGTTCGCGATCCTGGTGCCTGGCGTGTTCATGCTGGTGACGGCCATCGGGCTCTACCACCTGATGGACTTCAGGTTCCTCTCGGCCAGCGCGTACGTGGACAACAACGGCCCCGCCTCGGAGCTTCTCAAGGGCTACAACATGCCGTGGGAACCGAACTTCGTTGGATTGGCGGCGGTGCTGATCCCCCACAACGGGATCGTGCTGTTCATCATGGCCCTGTCGTTCCTCGCCTTCGACCTGTGGTGGGTCGCGCTGTCATACCTGGCGTTCCCACGCATCCTCTTCGCCTGGGGCATGGACCGAATGGCTCCGAAGTGGTTCGCCGACGTCAACCCCCGCTGGGCCTCGCCGGTGAAGAACCACGTCCTCTGCTTCGTGCTGAGCGAGATCATGATCGCCATCTACGTCTTCTGGACGGCGAACCCGATGCAGGGCCTGACGGTGACCGGGATGGAGATCACCTCAGTGTTCGGTGTCACGGCGATCGCGGCCGCGTACTTCCCGTTCAGCAAGAAGGCGAAGGGCATCTGGGAGTCGTCGCCGTATCGGAACTGGAACCTCTTCGGGGTCCCGGTCGTCACGATCGGCGGCATCGTGAACCTCATCTACCTCGGCATCCTGTTCTGGTTCTTCGTCGTGATGCCGGAGTCCCGCGACTTCACGCTCGGGTCGCTGATCACCTACGTCTGCATCTGGACGGTGGGCATCATCTGGTACTTCGGTTGGAAGCGCCGCCGCACGGCCATGGGTGTCGACGTGTCGATGACCTACGGCGAGCTGCCGCCGGAGTGATCGAGTCTCAGAGGCTCGACACACCGCACGGACGTTGAGGGCCGGGCCGCGCGAACAGCGCGGCCCGGCGCGTCCACGCGCCGAAAGCAGGAGCGCACCGCGTCCGGTCGCACGCTACCCGGGTGCATGGGTACGGCTCTGTTGGTGGAGGTGAGCGGATTCGAACCGCCGACCTCTGCCGTGCGAAGGCAGC
>Ga0315281_10003727_pt1 | contig 22275 bp, 20 predicted proteins | sample YL17G07_0_MG_FD_204540 | JGI IMG/M metagenome (GOLD analysis project Ga0315281, IMG submission 204540) | Sediment microbial communities from Yellowstone Lake, YNP, Wyoming, USA - YL17G07_0 | ecosystem: Environmental > Aquatic > Freshwater > Lake > Sediment | place: USA: Wyoming | collected... | reverse complement strand
TGCCGCCGGCGAGACGCCGATACCTGGCGTTTCGGGCAAACTGCTCGTGGACGCATTGTCAGAGACGGATCCGCGCAGGCGGCTCGTCTACCTTCCTCGCCGCTCCGACGTGAGCGGATTCCTCGCCGCAGAGGTACGGGCGGGCGACATGGTTCTGATGCTTGGTGCCGGGGACATCACGATGGCCGCCGAGGAGACGCTAGCGCGCATCCGGGGGGCGGAGTGAGCGATCCGATCAGGGACTCCGAGACTATCCTGCGGCAGAGCGTCGGAGAGCGCCTGCAGACCGGCTTCTCACTCGCTCCCCTTACCACCTTCCGCATCGGTGGACCCGCCGATCTGTTCCTCGAGCTCGAGTCGATGGAAGACCTGAGCGTGGTGTCTCGCTGCCACCGCGAGACCGGTGTTCCGGTTGTGGTCATCGGCAGGGGCTCGAACGTTCTCGTCGCTGATTCTGGATTCCGAGGGATCGCGATCCGTATGGGCGGAGGCTTCCGCTGGAGTGCGCGTGACGGAGACCTCCTCTCGGCCGGCGCGGCCACGCCTCTCGGTGCTCTTGCCGGAGTAGCCTGGCGCCACGCCCTGTCGGGGCTGGAGTTCGGTGTCGCCATCCCTGCGTCGTTCGGGGGAGCGGTGCGCATGAATGCGGGGGCCCATGGCGGTTCGATAGCCGAGATCGTCGATTCGATCGAGTGTTTCGTCATGGGGTCGGGTGAGCGCAAACGAGTCCAAGCCGCCGAGGCGGGATTCGTCTACAGGGGCTCCGCCCTGCCGGGCCTCGTCGTATCAGCCACGGTTCGTCTTACGCCCGGGTCACCGGAGGACATACGTCGGCAGATGGACGAGGTGCGAGAGTGGCGCAGAGCGCATCACCCGCTCTCGGAGCCTAACTGCGGAAGCGTCTTCCGGAACCCCCCCGGTGACCACGCCGCGCGGATGATCGAGGCGGCCGGGGGCAAGCGCCTGGCCGTCGGTGGCGCCGCGGTTTCCTCGAAGCACGCCAACTTCATCACCGCGACGAAGGAGGCCACAGCAGCCGATGTGGTCGGTCTCATCGAAAGGGTCCAGGAAGCGGTAGAGGACATGTTCGGCGTGCGTCTGGATCGTGAGGTCCATCTGGTCGGGGACATCGGCATTGCCGCGCGCTAGTGCGAGTACGCGCGGGGACGCCTGGCGCCGACGTGCCCCGGTTGCCGCGGCGGTTCTCCTGGTGCTCATAGCGGCTGCCGTCTATGCGACGACCGCATCTCCTCTCTTCCGGGCACGTACCATCAATGTCGAAGGCGGCGGCAAGCTCGGGCGCTCTCAGATACTTCAACTCGCCCAGATCGACGTCGGCACCAACATCCTCTGGCTGTCGGCCGCGGCGGCCTCGGCCCGTCTGACAGCTAGCCCTTGGGTGAAGTCAGCGACGATAGCGAAGTCGTATCCCTCAACCCTGACCGTCTCCGTTGTCGAGCGGTCTCCGGTGGCCGTGACCAAGTCGGGGGACTCCTGGCTGGCGATGGCTGAGGACGGCACCGGGCTTGAGATCATCGAGAGGGTCCCGCCGGGGCTTCCTCTGATCGTTGGCGCAGCGGGCCCGGCAGTGGGCCAGACCGCGGCCGGAACAACACCGGCGGCAACTGCCGCAGGCTTCATGAACGAGGCCACGAGGAGCCAGGTTGAGAGGATCGTCGTTGCCGACGACCTAGCGCTTCAGCTGTTCTTGTCGACAGGTGGGCGGGTCGAATACGGACAGCCGGTGGAGTTGAAGGAGAAGGCCGACGCTCTTTCGGGCATCCTGTCGTGGGCGCAGGAGAACGAGTCGAGGATCCGGACCGTCGATCTCACTGCGCCTGGCGCACCCGCGGCCAAGGTAACCAAGGGTGTTCCGACCTAGTGGGACAGAGCACTTCTGAGCCGCTCTCCGAGATGCTTTTCTGTCAGGACTTCCACAACGCCCTTCTCAGCATTACTTGACGGACCTGCGGTTACGTAGTACATTTCGCAGGCTAAAGGTTAAGTAGATATAACAATCAAGTTGCAGTTGAGGTTTAGGTCTAGGCAGCACAGGCGACAGGCGCAGGCCCGCAGGCAGCGGAGCGGTCTGGAGCGAAGGAGACAGGTATATGGGTTCCCCACAGAACTACCTGGCAGTGATCAAGGTCGTGGGCATCGGGGGTGGCGGAGTCAACGCCATCAACCGGATGATCGAAGCGGATCTCCGTGGCGTTGAATTCATCGCGGTCAACACCGACGCCCAGACATTGCTCATGTCCGACGCGGACGTGAAGCTCGATATCGGCCGTGAAACAACCCGCGGGCTCGGTGCCGGATCCGACCCGGAGGTCGGTCGTCACGCGGCTGAGGAACACCGCGAAGAGGTCGAAGAGATCATCAAGGGCGCCGACATGGTGTTCATCACGGCTGGGGAAGGTGGCGGTACCGGAACCGGTGGCGCTCCCATCGTGGCCCAGATCGCTCGTGAGATGGGGGCACTCACCATCGGTGTCGTTACCCGCCCGTTCCTGTTCGAGGGTCGGAAGCGCGCTACGCAGGCGGACTTGGGTATCAGCGAACTGAAACAGGCCGTTGACACGTTGATCATCGTTCCGAACGATCGTCTGCTCCAGGTCTCAGATGTCAAGACCCCCATGGTTGATGCATTCCGCATGGCAGACCAGGTTCTGTACCAAGGAGTCGAGGGAATCACCTCCCTGATCACGACCCCGGGTCTCATCAACCTGGATTTCGCCGACGTGAAGGCCGTCATGACGGGGGCCGGGTCCGCCCTCATGGGTATCGGACACGGGAAAGGCGAGGACCGCGCGGGAGAGGCCGCGAAGGCCGCCATCTCGTCGCCGCTGCTCGAGTCCTCGATCGACGGTGCGAGGGGCGTCCTCCTTTCGATCGCCGGTCCTACGGACCTGAGCTTGCACGAAGTCAACATGGCTGCCGAGGCGATAACTCGTGTTGCTCATCCTGACGCGAACATCATCTTCGGAGCTGTGGTAGACGACGCGCTCGGCGAGGAGGTTCGAGTGACCGTAATCGCGGCTGGGTTCGACAAGCTTTCGTCTGCGCCATCCTCTTTCGAGAGTCGCCTCACCAGGATCCTTGATGAGCCGCTGAGAAGTGTGGCGGATGGTACAGATGACGGAGAGGAAACCGGGAGTGTTTCCTCCATCCTTGTCGATCAAGAGGCGGATCTGTTCCGTCCGATGCCCGAGGGCGTCATATTCGACGACGAGGACGATCTGGAGATCCCGGACTTCCTCAAGAGCTAGACCCGACCGCCCGCGTGGCCCAAAGGCGGTTGTGGGGACGGAGATGATGCAGCAGGAGGCGACCTTCCCCCGCCTCTGGCGAGACTCTCTCCGTCCCCCACCATCTTCCTGGGGAGGACCGAGTTGATACGATTCGAATTCAGTCCCGGCGCCTACGCGCTGATCCCCTCCGGTTTCGAGGACGACGGCTTCGTTGCCGCTTTCACCGAGCGGTCCGGCGGGGCCAGCACTGAGCCCCGATTCGCATCCCTTAATCTCTCCTATTCGTCGGGAGACGATCCCCGGTACGTTTCCAGCAACAGGTATCTGGTCACGAGAGAGTTGGGAACAGGACCATTCGCCGTCGGCGGGCAGGTCCACGGGGCGACCCTCGCCCTCATAGAGCCGGAACAGGCGGGCAGCGGCTTCGAGGGTCCTGAAGGCGTTATAGGTGCTACTGACGGTCTCCACTCCTCCTTCCCGGGAGTGGCGCTGGCCGTGGCGACGGCCGATTGCGCGCCGATCATCTTGGGGTCGGCTCGCGAAGAACGCCTCGCTGTCATCCATGCCGGATGGCGCGGGATCGCCGCCGGGATAGTCGAAGCCGCTGCCCGCCTGTTCGACGACCCAACTGGGGTGAGGGCCACCATAGGTCCCTGCGCCGGCGTCTGCTGCTACGAAGTTGGGGGGGAGGTCGTCGAGGCCATCGAAGCTGGACCCGGAGGTTCGGCGGTTACTAGAAGGAGCTCTGGGCGGGTCTTTCTCGATATCCCGTCCACCATCGAACGCGGTTTGCGAGAGTTAGGTGTGCGCGACATCGAGCCATCGGGAGTCTGCACGATCGATCTCTCGGATCGATTCTTCTCGCACCGGCGCGACGGTCCCTGTGGCCGTCAGCTCGCGATAGCGATGAGGCTCTGATGTTCGAAGACCTCGAGGGCAACCTTGCGCTCGTGCGTTCTCGCATCCTCGCGGCTTGCGAGAGGGCGGATCGGCGAACCGACGAGGTGACGCTGGTTGCCGTCACCAAGACCTTGCCGATGGAAGCTGTGGAAGCGGCGGCAGCGCTCGGCGTCGGCGAGTTCGGCGAGAACTACATCCAGGAGCTGCGGAGCAAGGCTGGCGAACACTCCGAATTGCGTTGGCACTACTTGGGCGCGTTGCAGAGCGGTACGGCGCATCACGTGGCGGACGTGGCGGACTACGTGCACGGGCTCGGGCCTGGAAGCGCCGCGACCAGACTCTCCGAGAGGGCGGGTTCTCGCGGAAAGCATCTCCCGGTGCTCATCCAGGTGGACCTCGTTGGGGGGCGAAACGGGGTTGCTCCCGATGCGCTTCGTGGATTGGCCACCGAGGTCGCCTCCCTGGACGGCCTGGTTCTGTCCGGACTTATGACGCTCCCTCCGATGCCGGAGTCCCCGGAGGATTGCCGTCCCTATTTCCGCAGGCTGCGCCAGATGCGCGACAACCTGAGAGAGACGCTTCCCCAGGTTGTTGAACTTTCCATGGGAATGTCTCTTGATTACGAGGTAGCCGTGGAGGAAGGCGCTACGATGGTTCGCATTGGAACGGCCTTGTTCGGCGCTCGAGCGAAGAGATAGGCAGGGAGGACCCGATGTCTGGCGTTTGGAAGAAGACCCTCACATATCTCGGCCTGGTTGAGGACGAGGATTATGAGGAGCTCGACGAGATCGGCTCTGCGCCATCTCAGGTCAGGCGCCTCGGTCGTCCGCAGCAGCGCAGCGCCGATGTTGTCCAGCGCCCTGAAGCGATAGTCAGAACCATCTCCGCTTCGCGGCCTGCCTCCGGAACGTCCATGCACAAGTCCGAGCCCAAGCGGTTCAACGATGTTCGTGAGATCGGCGACAAGTACAAGGACGGTATCCCGGTGATCATGAACCTGCAGGGCACGGATGACACGATCGCCCGTCGCCTGGTGGATTTCGCTTCAGGGCTAGTTTACGGTCATGACGGCACCATCGAGACGGTGGCCAACCGCGTCTACCTGCTCACTCCCGCGAACATGGAGGTTTCCGCCGAAGAGCGTGAGAGTCTTCGCGAGGGTGGGTTCTACAACCAGTTCTGATCTACGCCCTCGCCTCCGCCGCTCCGTTGCGTCGCGTCCTCTGCATGGGTCTCGTTGTGTGCAATGCAGTGCTCTTCGTCCGCATCATCATGTCCTGGCTCCGTCCTCCGGTTTCGGGTCCGCTTCGCACCCTGTGGGAACTGATCTTCGACCTTACCGAGCCTGTGCTTGGGCTGGTCCGGGGGTTACTGCCGTTGGTTCAGGCGGGGGGTGTGGGGCTGGACTTCTCGCCCATCCTCGTTTTCGTTATCCTCGGCGTACTGCAATCGGCTATCTGTTTCTAGCCGACTCATCCTCAGGGGGTGGCCCGTGTCCAGAAAGAAGAAGAGCGAGCAAGATACCGGACTGGAACTGGGGGGGGATTTCGCTCCCAGCCGTCTCCGGCCGATAGACATCCAGCAGCAGGAGTTCAGCACCTCATTCCGAGGTTACGAGCCCACCGAGGTAGACGCCTTCCTCGATCGCCTGACGGAGGATTTCGCGGGCCTCCATGAGGAGAACAAGCGACTGAAGGAGGGTGGCCCTGTGGTGCCTGCGTCGGGCGCCGCTGCAGCGGACGCGGAGGCGGTACTGGCGCAGGCTCGTGCCCAGGCGGACGCGATACTTGCCGAGGCCCGCACCCGGGGGGCCGTCGTCGGAGGGACAACGACGAGGACCGCCCCAAGCTCGGATGATGCTCTAGCGGCCGTGTGGCCCTTCTTGGCGAAGGAGCGAGAGTTCCTTCGTGCTCTGGCTGCGTCGGTTCAGGAGCACGCAGAAGGGGTGAAGCGTCAGGTCAAGCAGATCCAGGAATCTGCGAACCGGCCTTCGACGGCGTCTGCGCCCAGGCCTTCGCGGTCCGCTCCTTCCACACCCCCGGCCGGGTCCGCAAGTCCCGCATCACCGCCGGCTGAGTCAGCGGTGCCCCCTTCAGAATCCGCCTGGACGCAAACCGCCGGAGATCGGACACCGCCCGTCGTGAAGATCCCGGCGACGCCGGTGGACACGCCGCGTTCCCCGGCGCCTCCAGAGTTGGAGGGCGAGACTGGCGACGCGTCGGGAGACGAGCCTACGCTCCGCGAACTCTTCTGGAACGAAGAGGGCTAGGCGGCCGCGGCTAGGGAGACGTTTGACGAGCCCTGCGGAGGGTGACACGAACGGTCTCGTTGCCGATAGAAGCATCCTGGACGTAGGACGCGCCTATAGCTCCAGCAACCAGCGACAGCGCCAAGGTTTCCCCGCGTATGTAGTCGGAATGCGCTTCGACGGCATCCTGTATCTGGGGCGCCGTTTCGATACCGAGGTCTATCCGGTCGCTGATGTCGAGCCCCGCGGCCCGGCGGGCATCCTGCACAATCCTGACGATATCGCGCGCGACCCCTTCACGACGAAGCTCGAGCGTCAACTCGAGATCCAGTGCAACGGTCATGCCGCCTTCCGCTGACACTCCCCAGCCGTCCTTCGTTTCCTGGATCAGCTCGACGTCGTCGGGCTGCAACTCGACCAGCGTTCCTGCCACGGTCACCGAGCTCGACTCACCTCGCGCGAGCGCGGCCGCGACACTTCCGTCGTCTTGCGCCAGTATTTCGGCGAGGCCATTCACCTGCGAGCCGAGCTTGGGACCCAGCACCTTGAAGTTCGGCTTGGCTCGCCACCCGGCAAGCTGATCCGCTGACTCGGCGAAGAGCACCTCCTTGACGTTCAGCTCTTCGGCGATCACCGGCAGGAGCGGGCGCAGCGCGTCATGATCTCCGGGGTAGTGCACCACTGCTTCCAGAAGCGGCTGGCGAACCTTGACACGTTGGTCGTTCCGGATGGTTCTCCCCAGCGACACGATGCTTCGGGCAGCAGCCATCGCCGCATCCAACGAGGGATCGAGAGCAGGCTCGTCCGCCTCGGGGTAGTCGCTCAGATGGACGGACTCCGGCATGCCTCCTCGATAGGCGGCTAGGTTGAGCCACATGGATTCAGTCGTGAAAGGGATGAATGGGGCGAGCAGTTGAGACAGCACGACGAGGCAGGTGTGCAGGGTTTGATATGCGGATGTCTTGTCGGTGGCGTTCCCTTCCCCCTCGGGATCCCAGAACCGTCGTCTGGAACGCCTCACGTACCAATTGGACAGGTCGTCGATGAAACGCTCGATCTCCCTGCCGGCTCCGGTTGCGTCGTAGTCCTCGAGTCCTTCACGCGCCGATCGGACCGTTGCCGCAAGGCGGGACAAGGCCCACCGGTCGAGCAGCGGTCTTTCGGCTGGGGCAACGTTGCGGGCTGTCTGCGGGTCGAATCCGTCGGCGTTGGCGTAGGTGACGAAGAACGAATACACGTTCCACAGCGTCAACATGAACTGTCGAACTGTTTCATCGATCGCCTCCATGCTGACCCGTCGCGAGACCCACGGGGAGCCGCTGGTGAGGAGGAACCAACGGAGCGCGTCGGCGCCCTGTCTGTTCAACACGTCCCAGGGGTCGATGACGTTGCCTAGAGACTTCGACATCTTCCGGCCGTCTGCATCAACCAGGTGACCGAGACATACGACATTCTTGTAGGTCGTGGAATCGAAGTGGAGAACCCCTTCGGCCATCAACGTGTAGAACCACCCTCGGGTTTGGTCGATCGCTTCGGAGATGAAGTCGGCGGGGAAACGCTTCGCGAACATCTCCTCACCGCGGCCGAGTTCGGGGTGATAGCCCCATTGCGCGAACGGCATCGCGCCCGAGTCGTACCAGGTGTCGATGACTTCACTGAGGCGCTTGGACCCCTCCCCGCATTCAGGACATGGAAACGTGACCTCATCGATGGCGGGGCGGTGCGGGTCGATGCTGGAACAGTCGCGGCCCGTCAGCCCAGACAGTTCTTCCAGGGAAGAGATGACGGTTGTATGCGAGGACGGGCATCGCCAAACCGGCAACGGCGTTCCCCAGTAGCGGTCGCGGGACAGGGCCCAGTCGACGTTGTTCTCGAGCCAGTTACCGAAGCGACCGTCCCTTATGTGTTCGGGGAACCAATCGACGCTGCGGTTGACTTCTAGCAGTCTGTCCTTCACCTCGGTAGTTCTGACGTACCAGGACGTCCGAGCGTAGTAGAGCAGCGGGGTGGCGCAGCGCCAGCAGAACGGGTATGAGTGGGTGTAGGTCTCCGCCTTCAGCAACAGGCCGCGGGCTTGAAGGTCATCGATGATGCGTGAGTCCGCGTCCTTGACGAAGCGCCCATGGACGAACTCCGGCAGGGCGGCGGCCGTGAACTTCCCCTCGGCGTCCACGGGGTTGAACATCGGCCATCCACAGGCCCGACCGACCTCTAGGTCGTCGGAGCCGAAGGCCGGCGCGATATGCACGACCCCGGTTCCGTCTTCCATGGAGACGAAATCCGCGGCGACGATCGAGTGCGTAGACCCCTCATCGACGTTCGAGTAGGGGGGCTCGTACCGTGCGCCGACGAGGTCGGTGCCCTTCCAGGAACGTCCGGTAGGCCGCGCGTCGGGAAGAACCTTCGGCCGGAGCGGCTCAGCGATCAAGATCAGGCTGTCGTTGTGCCGAACCTCCGTGTAGGTGGCGCTCGCGCTGACGGCCAGCCCCATGTTCGAGATCAGGGTCCAGGGTGTCGTGGTCCAGACCGCGATCCGCGTGCCGGCGAGAGCGGCGTCGCGGCCTTCGAGGATCTCCAGCGCGAGGAAGGCGCTGGGGTCGTCGACCTCCTGATAACCCTGCGCTACCTCAGCGTCGGAGAGCGCTGTCCCGCAGCGCGGGCAGTAGGCCGTGACCTTGTGATCCTCGACCAGGAGCCCGCGCTCCCAGAGTCGCTTCAGTGACCACCAGACGCTCTCAACGTACTCGGTGTCCATGGTCCGGTAGGCGTCGGACATGTCGATCCAGAAGCCGATCCGATCGGTAAGCCGCTCGAAATCGCCTACGTATCGAGTGACAGACTCCCGACACAGGCGCGTGAACTCGCCGATCCCGAATGCATCGATGTCGTTCTTTGTCTTGGTGCCGATCTCCTTCTCGATCTCCAGTTCGACCGGTAGGCCGTGGCAGTCCCACCCCGCCTTCCGCGGCACCGAGTAGCCGGTCATGGTCTTGAACCTGGGATAGACGTCTTTGAACGTTCGCGGTTCTACGTGGTGGATGCCGGGACGCCCGTTGGCGGTGGGCGGCCCTTCGTAGAAGACCCATTCAGGCGCGTCCTTGCGCAGCTCGAGACTCTTCGCGAAGACGCCAGCTTCGCGCCAGAAGTCGAGGATCTTCTCCTCGAGCTTCGGGAAGCTCACCTTGGGGTCCACCGGCTCGAACACACTCATTGGGCTCCGTAGTCTAACCGTGGCCTCGCGACGGTCCGGTATCTGCGCGGTCCGGCGCCCGCTCGAAATCTAGGGTGTCCGAAGTGAACGGGATGGAGGAGGCGCCTTCCTGGCTTGTGTTCGAGACGGATGACGGTGTTTGTCGCGTTCGGCCCCAGGGTGCTACGGTCCCTCGTCTATGGCAACCAAGAAGAGCCTCTTCGCCAAGGATGAACTCGAGGGTTTCAAGGCACGCCTGCTCCAGGAGCAGGCCGAGCTTGAGGCCCAGTTCAACGAGTTCGAGGAAACCTCCTTCTCGGCATCACAGTCCGATCTGTCCGGAGAGGTGGCCTTCGGCGAGGAGTACGCGGACGCGGGTTCAGCAACCTTCGAGCGCGAGCGGGACCTTTCCATCGAAAACAACGTTCGGGATCTGCTTCAGAAGATCGAGAAGGCGTTGGGACGCATAGACGCGGGGACCTTCGGCATCTGCGAACGTTGCGGTAAGGCCATCGAGAAAGCTCGTATCAAGGCGTTGCCCTACGCGAGTCTCTGCATCAAGGATGCTCAGGCCGAAGCGCGCCCGCGCTGACATGGCCCCCTCGCGGCGGCCTTCGTGGTTGCTGTTCACAGTCGCACTAGCCGTTCTGGCTTTGGATGCGTGCACGAAGACGCTCGTCGAGTCGCGGCTCGCAGAAGGGGAGTCTTTGAGGTTGATCCCCGGGGCCCTCTATCTCACCCACACGACGAACACGGGAGGGGCGTTCGGCCTCTCGACAGGAACCCCATGGTTCTTCGGCCTCGTCTCCGCTGTCGTGGTGCTATCCATCATCTGGAACGCGAGGTCCGTCACATCTCGATGGAGAGCCGCTTGCCTGGGACTCATACTTGGGGGAGCCTCGGGCAATCTGGTGGATCGCCTTCTGGGTGGGCCGATGTTCTCGGGGCAGGTCGTCGATTTCATCGATGTGCGCGTCTGGCCGGTATTCAACCTGGCGGACAGCGCGATCGTTGTTGGGACCGTCATGTTGGCGATCTCATACGCGAAGAGGGAGAGGGCTGATGGGCGAACGGCATGAATTGGTCGGCACCCCCGGCCGACTGGACCAGGTCGTTGCGGCCGGATTGGGGATAACGCGCGCCGACGTTCAGCGCGCCATCGCGAAGAAGCGGATCACCGTTGACGGCGTGCCCCGGCAGAAGTCGTTCCGCCTCGACGGGGGAGAGATCATCGTCGCGGAGATGCCCGACACGTCGGAGATCAAGCCCGAGGGACCACCTCTCGAGATCAGGTACCGGGACGAACATCTACTAGTGGTTTCCAAGCCCGCAGGCGTTGTCACTCATCCGACGGAGTCGCATCGCAAGGGCACCCTTGTCAACCGCTTGATAGGCATGGGGGTCCCGCTGTCTGAGGCCGGGGGGTGGCTGAGGCCGGGCATCGTCCACCGCTTGGACGCGGGCACGTCCGGTTTGGTGATCGTGGCCTGCGACGACCCGACGCACGAAGCACTTTCCAGGATGATGCACGACCACACGGTCGAACGACGCTATCTTGCTCTGGTCCGGGGCGAGGTTGAGCACGATCTCTTCGTCGTAGACGCGCCCCTCCAGCGTCGTCGCGCCAAGATCGTCGTGAAGCAGAGCACCGGGAAGCCAGCCGAGACGGGCTTTGAAGTGAAGGAGCGTTTCGAGAAGGCCACGTTGTTGGAAGCGGTGCCTCGGACGGGGCGCACCCACCAGATCCGCGTTCATCTCTCAGCTATCGGACACCCCATCGTTGGGGACGGGGCCTATGGGGGGGGCGGCGATCTCGCCAAGTCCATGGGGCTCGGCCGACCCTTCCTGCATGCCTGGGGGCTTTCCTTCATTCACCCCTTGAGCGGCGAGCGCCTGGATGTCGAGGACCCGATCCCAGGGGACCTAGAGGAAGCGCTTCGGCGGATCAGGGGGGAGGTCTGATCCGCTTCAGCGCTTGGACCTGGGGACGTCTTTCAGCCACAGGGCGTATTGGGTTCTGACTTCCTCGCGGGACGAGAGGACCGCGTCTTCGACGTCGGGCGGAAGCTTCCGACTCTCTATAAGCTGGTTGAGCTTCTTGGGGTCCACGGTGACCACCGAGTCCCAGAGGCCCATCGGCTCGAGCAAGGCTCGGAGTTTCTCGACATCGGGGGTCGTCACGTGCTGCGGCTTGCGGTCAACGGCGGCACCGTCGGAGCCGAATAGTTTCCGGTAGTCATGCTCCTCGCAGAAGGCGTTGATGAGAGCGTTGAGTTCGTCGAGGCGCTTGTATACCCGGCGACCTTCCCTCTTCAGCCCTATCCATTCGTCGACAAGTTGGGTCATGTTCGGGTAGGGGTCCGCCCTCTCCTTCTCGTAGCGGTGCCTGAAGATGGGGCAGATCTCCTGAAAGTCGCACCATCCGCACAGCGGGTTCTCACGCGGCTCGAACTTGCCGGCCTCGACGCGCTGAGCGACGGTCGCGATGCGCCGGCGAAGGTGATCGGTATCTTCGGGCGTGCGAGTCGTTGACATCCGTTGATTGGGGAGGAGGAAGTACAAGGTGAGCTTCTCCGGCTCGATACCCCACACCTCTTTGGCTGCCAAGTAGTACATCGACAGTTGGAGGTCTTCGTGGATCCTGGAGGCGGGTGGTAGTCGCCTGTTGGTCTTGTAGTCGATGATCTCGTACCCACCGCTGGGAAGCTTGTCCATGCGGTCGATGACGCCGCTTATGGTTACTCCATCCACCTCGATCTGGAAGCGTTCCTCGAGGGCGGTGGGTATCGCGTAGGCGGGCGCGTTCTCAGCGTGGTACCGCTCAAGGATCTGGAGCGCATGAGTGCGGTACGTGAGCTCCTCAGAAGGATCGGAGTAGCCTTCGCTGACCCACACCGATTCGAGCATCTCGTTCAACTCGGCGAGGTCCGGAGCGACCGGCACTGGACGGTTATGGAACCTGTACAGCGTCTGGTGAAGTGAGTCGCCGAAGGAAAGAGCTGGCGAGGGTTGCGTGGGAAGCTTGGATTCATACTGGAACTTGTACTTGGCAGGGCAGTTCTCGTAGGTGGAGATGCTTGAGTATGACAACCGCATACGAAACCCTTCCCACACCCTTGAATCGCGAACGACGCGAGTATAGATTGAGGCCTGCTCGAATTACAAGGGTGTTATTGTCCACAGGTTTCCCACAGAGCACCGGTTGATTTCGGCTTCCCCGCCAGATCCGACTACTTGAGGAGCCATGGCTGGCGATAGCTTCGTCCACCTCCATACGCATACGGAATACTCGCTCCTCGACGGCGCCGCTCGTATCGACGCGAAGGGCAAGACGGGGGTCGCCAGCGTCTTCCAGCGGGCGGCGGAGGACGGACAGCCCGCGTTAGCCATCACCGACCACGGTGTGATGTTCGGAGCTTTGGAGTTCTACAACGCCGGAGTCGTGACTGGCGTCCGGCCGATCATCGGAGTCGAGGCCTACGTGGCACCGGGCTCGCGCCACGACCGTGCCCCCGGCGAGAGCGAGGAGAAGTACCGACACCTCACGGTTCTGGCCCGGGACGAGCGCGGCTATCGGAACCTCCTCAAGCTGGTCACATTCGCCCACCTGGAGGGCTTCTATCAAAAGCCTAGGGTGGACAAGGAACTCCTGGCGGAGCACTCGGCGGGTCTTGTCGGCCTGTCGGGTTGCCTGGCCGGCGAGGTTCAGCGCGCGCTGCTTGCGGGGCAGGAAGCGAAGGCCAGGGACGTCGCCGGCGCCTATTCCGACATCTTCGGTCCCGGGAACTTCTTCCTAGAGCTCCAGGACCACGGCATCGCCGACCAGGTTCGCGTGAACCCGATGATGTTGAAACTCGCCGAAGCCACCGGGCTGCCGGTGGTCGCGACGAACGACCTCCACTACACGGACAGATCGGACTCGAAACCACACGACGTCTTGCTGTGCATCCAGCAGCAGAAGAAGCAGACCGATACCCAGCGCCTGAAGTTCGACGGGGATCAGTTCTACCTGAAGTCTGCGGCAGAGATGAGGCACGTGTTCCGTGACATCCCCGAGGCCTGCGACAACACGCTCCTGATCGCGGAGGGCTGCGACCTCAACCTTTCGTTCGAGGACATGCACCTGCCTCCGTTCGAACCGCCGGGCGGCGTTACACAGGAAGCGCACCTGAGCAGGCTGGTGCTGGCGGGAGCGGCGGAGCGATACGGCGAACTCGACGAGAACGTGAGGGCTCGCATCGATCACGAACTCCGGGTCATCAACGATATGGGCTTCGCCGGGTACTTCCTCATCGTGTGGGATCTGATCCGGTTCGCACGCGAGAGCGGCATCCGGGTGGGCCCGGGCCGCGGCTCGGCGGCCGGCTCTGTCGTGTCGTACTGCCTGCGCATCACCGATCTGGATCCGCTGCGCTACGGGTTGATCTTCGAGCGGTTCCTCAATCCGGAGCGCAAGCAGATGCCGGACATCGACATGGACTTCGACGAACGCCGGCGTGATGAGGTCATCCGCTACGTGGCCGAGAAGTACGGCTCTGACCACGTGGCGCAGATCATCACGTTCCAGACCATCAAAGGGAAGCAGGGCATCCGTGACGCGGCGCGGGTTCTGGGCTTCCCCGCGATGACAGGTGATCGGCTCTGCAAGATGTACCCGCCCGCTCTGATGGGTCGCGAATACTCGATAGACGATGCGCTGAAGCTGGCGCCAGAACTGCGGGACGCCTACGAGAAGGAATCGGAGTCGCGCGAGATCGTCGATACGGCCAAGGCCCTCGAAGGGCTGCGCCGAGAGGATTCCGTCCACGCCGCGGGCGTGGTCATAGGGGACGCACCTCTCGTCAACTACCTTCCGCTCAAGCTTTCGAAGGACTCCCGGGACGACTCTCGGCGCATCGTGACGCAGTTCGACATGAAGGGTGTCGAGATGCTCGGGCTGTTGAAGATGGATTTCCTCGGCCTGAGGAACCTGTCCGTCATAGAGGACACCCTCGGGCACCTGCGCCGTCGCGGGGTCGAACTGGATATCGACCACGTTCCGCTGGACGATCCCGATACCTACGCGATGCTCTGCAGAGCGGACACGACCGGCGTGTTCCAGATGGAGTCGGGTGGGATGCGCACCCTGATCAGGAGCCTTGCGCCCGACCGGTTCGAGGATCTCATGGCTCTGGTGGCGCTCTATCGGCCCGGATTGCTGTCCATGGGGCAGCACGCGGAGTACGCGGAGCGCAAACACGGACGCAAGAAGGTCGTGTTCCCGCATCCGGATCTTGAGGAGGCCCTGGGGAGCACCTACGGCATCATCGTCTACCAGGAGCAGGTCATGTTGGTCGCATCGACGATGGCCGGCTATACCATGGGCGAAGCCGACAACCTGCGAAAGGTCATGGGCAAGAAGATCCGCGAGCTCCTTCCTCCGCACGAGAAGAGCTTCGTCGAAGGCTGCGTCGCCAACGGCTACACGGAGAAACTGGGTCGGGATCTGTTCGAGCTGATCGTGCCGTTCGCGGACTACGGGTTCAACGCCTCGCACGCATGCGCCTACGGATACGTCGCCTACCAGACGGCGTATCTGAAAGCCCACCACCCGGTCGAGTACATGGCCGCGGTCCTGACGAGCGTCAAGGACGACAAGGACAAGAAGCCCTTCTACCTGAACGCCTGTCGTCTGATGAACATCGAGGTTCTGCCCCCGGACGTGAACGAGTCGGAGCACGACTTCACACCGTCGGGGGGGGCCATCAGGTACGGCCTCTCGGCGGTTCGAAATGTGGGGGCGGGGGCCGTTGCATTGATACTCGATGCCCGCGGCAAGAAGGGCCGGTTCGAGTCCTTCACCGATTTCTGCCGGAAGGTCGAGCCCGGGGTCCTGACCAAGAAGGTCCTGGAAAGCTTGAGCGTCGCCGGGGCCTTCGAGTCGCTCGGGTACACGAGGCGCGGGATGCTTGAGGGTCAGGACAAGGTATCCGGGCCCATCTCCGCGGAGCGCAGGTCGGAGGCCGCAGGGCAGTTCTCGCTCTTCGGGGCCGCCTCTGAAGTCCCACATGAGTACGACGAGTCGGTACTTCACGCCGAGGAGTTCGACAAGCACCACCTGTTGCGCCTCGAGAAGGAAGTACTGGGGCAGTTCGTGACGGACCATCCGCTCCTCGCAGTGAAGGACGCCCTCCGGGCCGCCACCGACCGGGAGCTATCCGACGTCGACACCCTAGGGGACGGCGACCTGGTGACGGCCGGCGGCATCGCCGCGAGTGTCCAGCGGAAGTTCACGAAAAAGGGAGAGCCTTTCGCGACGTTCCGCCTGGAGGATCTCGTGGGTGGGGTGCAGGTGATCGCGTTCCCGGACGTCTGGGACCAGGTTTCCGAACTTGTCTCTTCCGACGCGGTGATCCTGGTCAAGGGCCGTGTCGATCTGAGGATGCGCGAGCTTCAGATCAGGGCGCTCGATATCAGGGCGCTCGATCCCGCGGCGCACGCGCCGCAGCTCAATGTTTCTGTCGTCGTGGAGGTTCCCGCAGTGAACTGCACGAACGGCATGCTGGTGAAGCTCAAGGAGACCCTGACCGCGCATCCCGGGGCGGCGCTCGTGCACATGCGCCTGGTCGGCGAGACAGGAGTCACCCCGCTGAAGTTAGGGGAGGGCTTCCGGGTGGACCCGAGCGCCGGCCTGCTGTCCGAGCTCCGACTGCTTCTCGGACCGAACGCCGTCCGTATCGACGCCGCCTGACCTCGACCCGCTAGGCTGCTGGACATGTTGGTGATACCCGCTATCGACGTTTCCCAGGGCCGCCTCGCGAGGTTGGAGGCGGGTGAGCGTGTCCCGGTCGGCGCATTCAACGGGGACTCGCTGGAGGCGGCGCGGGCCTTTCAGGCCGCGGGTGCCACCTGGGTCCACGCCGTGGATATGGACCAAGCGTTCACGGGGGTGGTCTCGGATCTTTCGTTCATGTCGCGGATCGCGGAACTGGGCATGAGGGTTCAGGCGAGCGGAGGCATCTCCACGGCGGGAGCTGTCCGAGCGGCGCTGGGCGCCGGGGCATCCCGCGTGGTCCTCGGGTCTGCCGCGCTCGGCGACCGGGCGTCGGTGGAAGACGCGATAGAAACCTTCGGGGAGTCTCTCGCCGTGGGGCTGGAGGCCGACGGAGAAGTGATACGTCCGAGGGGCATGGGGTCCGGGGCTCCCCTAGATCTGTCGGAGACGCTGAAGTGGCTCTTGACCGTGGGCGTGTCCACGCTGGTATTCACTCAGATACGCGCGGTCGGGGGTATGTCCGGGCCGGACCATCTGACCCTTCGAAACATCATGACCTCGGCCCCGGGGAAAGCCGTGGTTGTATCCGGCGGGATCTCGACACCTGCGGATATATCCGTTCTCGCCCGCGAGGGAGCTAAGGGCGCCGTGGTGGGAAGAGCGCTCTACGAAGGCAGGCTGGATCTGGGCGAGGCTATCGCGGCCGGCGGACCAACCTAGACTGTTCCGATGGGTTTCCTCACTGAGAAGATCGCAGAGGTTCGCCGTGCGCTGGAAGCGCAGCCCCTGGACGATGCGGCGCTCATGTCCGGCGTTGCCTCGATGCCGCCGCCACGCAGGTTCGTCGAGGCCATATCGTCGCGGCGCATGGCCATCATCGCCGAGGTGAAGCGTTCCTCGCCTTCGGCCGGCCGGATCGCTGAAGTTGACCCCGCGTCGTTGGCGGAAACCTACGAGGCCGCCGGCGCGGATGCCATCTCTGTTCTGACCGAGGGAACCTACTTCGGCGGGTCCCTTTCCGACCTGTGGGCCGTTCACCTCGGCACTCACACTGTCCCGGTCTTGCGCAAGGACTTCCTCGTCCATCCTAGGCAAGTTGTCGAGGCCAGAGCTCGCGGGGCGGACGCTGTTCTGCTGATTTCCGCCTGTCTGAATCTGCCGGAACTCGAAGAGATGCTCCGGGTCGCGGATGACCTTGGCCTGGGTGTGCTCCTTGAGACCCACTCCGACGAGGACCTGTCGAAGGCCTTGTCGACAGAGGCGCCTGTTATCGGCGTGAACTCACGAGATCTCGAGACTCTGGAGGTCGACGAACTGCGTGCGCTCGCCCTGCTTGGGCAGGTGCCACCCGACCGGATCGCCGTATTCGAGAGTGGGGTGTCCTCTCGCGCGCATGTGGAGCGTGCACAGGCGGCTGGGGCGTCGGTCGTGCTCGTAGGCGAAGCGCTGATGCGAGCGGCGGATCCTGCTGCCAAGATAGGTGAACTTCTGGGAGGCGAGACTTGAGCGCGACGCAAGGCGAGACGGACGCACGGCCGGACGCGCGCGGACGGTTCGGAGACTTCGGCGGGCGCTACGTCCCGGAGGTGCTGATTCCCGCCCACGAGGAACTCGCACGTGCCTGGACAGAGGCTCGCTCGGACCCCGCGTTCCAGGCCGGATTGTCCGAGCTCTTGCGTGACTACGTCGGTCGTCCCACGCCGCTGACGTTCGCGTCGCGGCTGTCGGCCGAAACCGGCTACCGGATCTACCTGAAGCGCGAGGATCTGGCCCATACGGGGGCGCACAAGATCAACAACACCATCGGCCAGGTCTTGCTCGCCAGGCGTCTCGGCAAGACCCGCATCATCGCCGAGACGGGTGCCGGTCAGCATGGCGTCGCCACCGCAACCGCGTGTGCGCTCTTCGGCCTTCCATGTGTGGTCTATATGGGCGAGGAGGATACGGTCAGGCAGGCCCCGAACGTGGCTCGCATGGAGTTGCTTGGCGCCGAAGTCGTACCGGTGACCAGTGGGTCCCGAACTCTGAAGGACGCCATCAACCAGGCGCTTCGCGATTGGGCGGCCTCGGTGAAGAACACCCACTACGTTATCGGCTCGGTGGTGGGTGGTCATCCGTTCCCCGCGATGGTTCGCGACTTCCAGCGTGTGATCGGAGACGAGGCGCGCGTCCAGTTCCTGGAGCGAGAAGGATCCGACCCCGATGCCGTCGTGGCGTGCGTCGGAGGGGGCTCCAATGCTATCGGGATGTTCACCGCCTTCGTGGGTCAGGGTCCGAAGCTCTACGGGGTGGAGGCCGGGGGGCGCGGCAACGGCCTCGGGGAACACTGCCGCTCGCTGTCGCTCGGCCGGCCCGGTGTACTCCACGGCGCCATGACGTATCTGCTCGAGGACGCGGACGGTCAGATCGTCCAGACCCATTCGATCTCCGCAGGCTTGGATTACCCCGGAGTGGGACCGGAGCACTCCTACCTCAAGGATTCAGGCCTGGCTACATATGTATCCGCGACCGACACCGACGCCCTCGAGGGGTTCCAGGCTCTTGCGCGCAGCGAGGGGATGCTCCCGGCGTTGGAGCCCTCCCACGCCATCGGGTGGCTGCTGAAACGGCCGCTCCGAGAAGGGTCCAAAGTGGCGCTGTGTCTTTCCGGTCGTGGCGACAAGGACCTGGACACCGTTCGCAAGGCGCTCGGGATGGAAGTGAATCCAGGTGTCTGATACTGCTCTGGAGAGAGCCTTGCGAGCGCGGCTCGATACGGGCGGCCGAGCCTTCGTTCCCTACGTGACGGCGGGGCTGCCCGATGTAGACGCCGACCTCCTGCGCGCCATCGAAGCTGCCGGGGCCGACGCTCTGGAGGTGGGGGTGCCGTTCTCGGACCCGGTGATGGATGGGGGGGTGATCCAGGAGGCTTCCAGGCTTGCTCTCGCCTCCGGCTTCCGAGTCTCCGACTCGTTCGCCCTCGTTCGCAAGGCGGCACTCTCGATCCCGGTGGTCCTGATGACGTACCTGAACCCCGTTGTGACGATGGGGAGTGGGCGGTTCCTCGACGAGGCCGTGGAGTCCAGCGTGTCGGGCTTCATCGTTCCCGATCTGCCCGTGGATGAGGGCGAGGAGTGGACCGAGCTGTGCGCAGAACGAGAACTCGCGTCCATCTATCTTGCCGCACCGGGGACAGAAACGCCTCGGCTCGAGCGGGTGGCGGGGGTCTCAACCGGTTTCGTCTACTGTGTTTCCACCTATGGAGTTACAGGCGAACGGGAAACCCTTTCGGATGACTCCCGAGACCTGGTTGAGTCGCTGAGGCCTTTGACCCATCGCCCGCTGCTGGTCGGGGTCGGCATCAGCACCCCCGCGCATGCAATTCAGGCGGGTCGCTTCGCCGACGGAGTGATCGTGGGCAGCGCGCTCGTCCGCAGGTTGCTCAAGGGAGATAGGCAAGGCGCTCTTGACGCGGCTGCTGGCTTCAGGTCCGCACTTCTGTGAGGCCGTTCGGGGTGAGTGTCGATGCAAGAAGCCGAGAACTCCGAAGTGCCGGGAGAGGGACTCGAACCCTCACGGGCAATGCCCACGGGTTTTTGAGACCCGCGTGTCTACCAGTTCCACCATCCCGGCGCGGCTCCTAGACTACAGGCCCCTATGAAGCGTTTCCTTCTGACCGGAGTCGTGATGCTGCTGCTGGCTGTTTCGGCTTGCGGCGGGTCGGAAGCGGACGTGATCGGATCGCCGGTCACTCAGGCGCCGCACGTCGACAAGCCCAAGCTACGAGTGGCCCTGCTGGGCGCGACAGAGGGAGAGAGCATGTTTTCCGCTCAGCACGCCATGGAAGGCGCGCGCTTGGCCTTCGACCTCTCCAACCAAGCGGGGACGCTGCCTGTGGACATCATCGCTGTTGGAGCCGACACCAAGGAAGACCCCTCCGTCGTCACCGGGCAGGTTTCCGAAGCGGCGGGGGACGCGACGTACGTGGGGATAGTGGCTTGGACCTCATCGCCTGAGTCGCCCGCGCTGGCCGACTCCGCGACCTCGGCCGGCCTTCCGGTGGTCAGCGTCTCCCCCGTCGCCGGCATCGGAACCACAAACGCCTTCTGGAGCCGCATGGTGACTCCGGACAGGGTCCTAGCGGGGCGGGCCGCCCGTCTTATGGCGGCATCCGCCGGGCGCAAGTCCGTATGCGTTACGGCCGATGACGGCCCTCGGGGCCTGGACCTGATGCGCTGGGTGACGGCTTCCTTGGCATCGAGGGTTGTCGAAGTAGGCCTCGCCGAGGCGGTCCCCTCCGAACAGTCCGACTACCTCGACCTCGTTCAGCGCCTCGCGGAAGCGGACTGCGGCGTCGTCTTCTGGGGCGGAGGTACGACGGAGGGCGGCCTGATCCGCGCCGAGATGAGCGAGGGGGGACTCCGGAAGGCTGTGATGGTTGGAGTGGACACGCTGGTGGCAAGCCCGTTCTCAACAGCTGCAGGAGCTGCGGGGGACGGGACGATCGCCATTTGCTCGTGCGTCGATGTGTCCACGAGCACATCCCTGGGCGCTCAGGCGTTCATCCAGGGGTACCAGTCGAAATACGGCAACCCGCCCTCCGCCTTCTCAGTGGAGGGATGGGATGCGGCTCAACGCATCCTGGAGGCCGTCGGCGCAGGAAACACTGACCGCGAGGCTATAGGCCGGTTCCTGTCTGAACAGCGACAGTTCGCGGGGCTTGGAGGAAGCTACATCTTCGACGCTCAGGGCGATCGCACGAACGCTGTCGTCTACCTATACGAGTTGCGACAAGGAACGTGGACGTTGGCTTCCAGGTGAGCGGGACCTGTCGCGCGCAAGCGGCAGCAGCGATGCGGCAGGGTGCTCCAGCGATCGAGTGATCAAGCGATGCCGGGAATAGAGAGGACCGAGGACCCTTTGGAGCCGCTCACACCTTCCCCATATGCGAGCGTTTTCTACTCGGATCCTCGGTCCAATGGTTGGCCCCAAGCGACCCCGTTGCCGCAGGTTTCCGGCGGCCTTCCCGGCAGATGTGCCCGTCGCGCGACTTGCGTCTTGCGCCGTGCGCTCCCGTTGTTCCGGGTGCCCTCCGGTCCTTTCAGCTCCGTGAGCCGCTTGGGACCGCAGCGAAAGTTAACAAGGTGCGCACATCCTGTCAACGTGCGACACAGCGTTGCGCCGCAACATCTGTACGAGAGCGCTGCAGGTAGAGGCCACAGTATCTAGCGTCCGACATTCTGGAGAAACAGTGACACATCAAACACTTGCGTCTCGTATGGCAAGTGTCAAACGCGACACCGCCGTGAGTCGTTGGCGATCGTCTACAACGCGTATCTCCCACACGGCTGTGGTGCTACCGGTATGCAGCGGAACGGCGGTCGCGGTGACGACGCCATCTTTCACCGCGCGGATGTGGTTAACGTTGATCTCTATCCCGAGCGCGACCCTGTCGTCGCCGGCGGCCAACGCAGCGCCGAGCGATCCGACCGTTTCACAGAGCGCTGCAGTTGCGCCTCCATGCAAGACGCCGAACGGCTGGATGTTCCCTTCGACGGGCATCGTCGCTACGACGCGTTCGCGTGTCGCTTCCAAGAACTCGATACCGAGCCTCGGCATCAGGGTCCCTTCGAGGTGGCGCGGAGCTATCGGTGGTTCCATGCTGGGAGCCTAGAGCATCGGATTAGTCGCCGCCCCGTCAACCCCCGCCGGCCTTGATCACCATCTCTGTGCCCACGCCGAGCATGACTCCGGCGAGAACCCCCCGGAGTGTCGCGCCCCAATCCGCGCGCTTGCCGATCTCGAAGAGCTCGCCGATGACGTACAGGATGGCGCCGGCCGCCAGGGCGAAGAACGCGAGGGTCAACCACTCAGAGGTGAACGACCCACCGATCAACGCGCCGAGGAAGGTGGGTCCGCCCCCGATCAAGCCCATGAGCCCCAGCCAGCCCCA
>Ga0315281_10003724_pt1 | contig 22282 bp, 22 predicted proteins | sample YL17G07_0_MG_FD_204540 | JGI IMG/M metagenome (GOLD analysis project Ga0315281, IMG submission 204540) | Sediment microbial communities from Yellowstone Lake, YNP, Wyoming, USA - YL17G07_0 | ecosystem: Environmental > Aquatic > Freshwater > Lake > Sediment | place: USA: Wyoming | collected... | reverse complement strand
GGCTAGCGCGGCCACTGAGGATGAACTGATGACTAAAATTAAGAAACATGGCAAGGAAGCTCATGGTCTGGATCCTATCCCCCCCGACGTGGCACAGAAGATTAAAAAAGCCATAAAAAAATAGAGCCACGAGCAATATTGGTCAATACTTCATCTCGTGAATAAAACCTGTTTGGGGAAATGTATCACGATGCCAATATCGTCGTGATTTGATGGTCTTACAGGTGGAAAAGTTTTGCTTGCACTCCGGGAAAACCAGGTTGAAATTCAATGATCGAAATCGGTATCATTGGAGAAATAGGAGGCTGGGAAATATGAATATAAAAACCGCGGTTGCTCCTGTAACACATCAGAGCATACTCCAGCTTTTTTTCGGCATCCTGGTATTCGGTTCATTGTGGGGTCTATCAGAAGTAGTCCTCGGGGGTAGTCTCCGTGCCGCCGCTTTTCCGTATCGGTCGGGGCTGCTAACAGGTATCGGGATGGGAGTAATGGGAGCGGCACTGGCAATTACCCGAAAATGGTTCTTACCGATCGGAATCGGCATCATTGCCGCTCTGGTCACCCTGCTGGTAGTTCCAGTCCTTCATGCGTCCCCTATTTGCCGGGCGAACTCATGCCTGGCACTCGGATTGGAATCCGGGATGCTGGCTTTAACGGCTCTGATAATTGGCAAAAAGGCAAATAAGAATGTTTTCGGCTTGATGGCAATGGGAGCTGGAGCAGCGCTGCTTGCATCAATCGCATTTTATTTCACGGGCATACACCTGAAACCCTGCGCTTTTCTGCTTTCATTCACTCCCGGCTCGTTCATAATCACCGAAGGACTTGTATGGGCTATCTTTTCGGCGATTTTATTACCCATTGGTTATACCGTAGGAGAGCGGATTGCAGCTAAGGCGGTAGCGCCGAGAATCGAACGCAATGCCTTCTATTACGCCGCCAGTGTTGCTATCATCGTGGTCTGCTGGGGAGCGAGTGCCGTTGCAATTGCTGCAGGCTTATAGGTTAAGCTTATGATCTGCATGTCCATTTTTATAGTGGGGATTGTGTAGATATGACAAACATTAAGATTTATGATATCAAGTTGAGCAAGGTCATTGAGGTCGAGAAAATAGAAAAAACAGATGCTGAATGGAAAAAATTGCTAACTAAAAAGCAATATGAAATAACCACAAAAAAAGGTACTGAAGCACCTGGATCATGTCCTTTCGATGAGGTCCACGGAGCAGGCATCTTTAAGTGTGTTCGGTGCGGCACCGACCTCTTTCGCAGCACTACTAAATTTGAATCGGGCACGGGTTGGCCTAGCTTTTATCAACCCGTTTCGCAGCTTAACATCGTTGAACAACTTGATAAAAGCCTTGGCGTGGTACGCACCGAAGTGCTCTGTGCTCGCTGCGGTTCGCATCTCGGTCATGTTTTCGATGATGGACCTCCACCAACCGAAAAACGCTACTGCATGAATGGTTTTGCTCTGAAATTTGTCCCTGAGGGTGAACAATGAACTCGAAAGGAAAAACAGAAATTGCTACTCTCGCCGGTGGATGTTTTTGGTGTCTTGAAGCGGTCTTTAAACAAGTTAAAGGTGTAATCACGGTTATTCCCGGTTATACAGGCGGGAAAACTATCAATACGACCTATGAGCAGGTAAGTACTGGTAAATCCGGACATGCGGAAGCAGTACAAATTACTTTTGATCCCGATGTTATTTCATATCCTGAAATCCTCGATATCTTTTTTTCTATCCACGATCCTACTACGCTCAACCGACAGGGAGCGGATGAAGGCACACAATACCGTTCTGCGATTTTTTATCACAACGAACAGCAGGCAACCTATGCCAATACGTTTATCTTGCATCTGAATAGAGAAAAAATCTGGGAAAAAGGAATCGTCACCCAAATTGTCGAATTTGAGAAATTTTACCCTGCTGAAGAATATCATCGCGACTATTTTGCGAGACATCCAGAACAGGGGTATTGCCAGGCGGTAATTTCGCCAAAGCTCAGTAAATTCCGGAAAGAATGGGCATCAAGCTTAAAAAAACAGCCGTAATACATAGTCATAATTCGCACTAAGTTTGACCCCAGCGCTAGCTTGAATTAACATAGTATTGTCATGGACTCCTCAACTCCCCAACCAATCGAACGTAACATCGCCATGGAACTGGTACGAGTTACCGAAGCCGCAGCGATGTCTGCCGCACGATACCTAGGAAGAGGTAATAAAAACCTGGTGGACGAAGCGGCTGTCTCAGCCATGCGATATACGCTTGGTTTCATACGCATGGACGGAATCGTCGTCATTGGCGAAGGAGAAAAAGACCAAGCCCCCATGCTTTATATCGGGGAGAAAATCGGCGACGGCTCAGATTTGAAAGTTGACATCGCTGTCGACCCAATAGACGGGACCACTCTAGTAGCGAGAGGGTTGCCTGGTGCTATCTCCACAGTTGCATTAACTGGCCGCGGGACGATGCACTGCCCCAAAGAATTTGTTTACATGGACAAAATTGTTACCGGAGCGGATGCGAAAGATTGCGTTGACATTAATGCCACGGTGGCGGAAAATCTAAAGAATATTGCATTAGCGAAGAAGAAAAAGATCACTGAATTAACGGTAACAGTACTCGACAGACCGCGTCACGAGCAGCTTCTGGAAGATATTCGTAGAGTCGGCGCCCGCGTCAAATTAATTTCCGACGGAGACATTTCGGCGAGTATTGAAGCTGCATTACCTGACAGAGAAATCGATGTCCTCATGGGCATCGGCGGTACGACCGAAGGGGTGATTTCAGCTGCCGCGATTCGCTGCATCGGGGGCGGCATTCAGTGTAAAATCTGGCCTCGGAACGAGCAAGAACGAACGGCTGCGATTCAAGCGGGTATCGATATCAACAAAGTTTATAAAACAAACGACTTGATTGACAGCGATGATGTGTTTTTTGCTGCTACTGGAGTCAGCAGCGGTGAATTACTAAAAGGAGTGCGGTATTTCAGCGGTGGCGCGCAGACTCAGTCTTTGGCAATGCGGTGTCGATCCGGAACCATCCGGTGGATCGATGCCTGGCATAATTTTGAACGGCTCGATAAACTCAATTTTTTCAAGATGCATTAGCTATCCCGGAAGTTTTAATTCCATTACTGCAGAAGGTCAGGAAGCTAATAAACAGCATTCCATTAATACAGAAGGTCAGGAAGCAGAACAGCAACCCAACCTTCTGACTCTGCCAAAGACTTAATTACAAAATTCTATAGCGCTATTTATATTTTAGTCCCTGATAATTTTTGCTGTTTCCAGTTCCCTGACGAAATCCTGCATTGGGATGGCTGACATTGTTAGCGGCTCCATAGTCCCGCGTGAACCTAAAGCGGAAGAGACTCTCGCGATCACTTCATTACTTGGAGCTTCCATGATGTTGATAAAATCATAAGCCCCTAATAAAGCATATTGTGCAATGACCTTAGCACCCATCGCTTCCACTTCTTTATTCACTTCGAACGTACGGCGGGGATTGCTCATAAGTGTTCTTCTGCCCTCACTGGTTAGCTTGGTAAGCATAATATACAACGCCATATTGAACCTCCTCTGAACCACTCTTGTGGCTCGGACTAAATTATAACATTGTTTCTTTCCTTTTTTAATACCCCGTAACAGCTTATTGACTTTTAGAACCCCCCATTGTATTCTCACATCGGTTGTTCTCTTTCGATAATTCCCAAAGTAACAGGAGGGAAAATGGATTATAAAGATATTATCTATAGTGTAGAAGACAGGTTGGCTGTAATTACTCTAAACCGTCCCCAGACACTTAATGCCTTCACAACTAACCTAATAGACGAATGGGCAGACGCGATTCGAGCTGCTCAGGATGATGCAAACGTACGGGTTGTTATGGTGACTGGAGCAGGACGGGGTTTTTGCTCGGGCATGGATGTCAGGGGCGCGGCTTCGGGAGGTCAGTCACGTCCGCTCTACCTCAGGCGGAACTACATGAAAGTCGGCGTCCACAAAGTTCCCCGAGCAGTTGAATACCTTGATAAACCTTATATCGCCGCAATTAACGGACCTGCCGCTGGCGCCGGCATGGACATGGCGAGTATGGCAGATATACGTGTGATGTCTGACAAAGCCCGGGTTGGTATGAACTACGTACGCATGGGACTGCTCCCCGGGGATGCAGGCTGTTATTTTTTACCGCGTATTATCGGCATATCAAGGGCATTGGAGCTTATTTGGACAGGGAAAATGATTGACGCGGATGAAGCGCTTCGTATTGGTTATGTCAACGCTGTCTTCCCCGATTCAGATTTTCTCACCAAAGCGAAAGAATATTCCCGCCAGTTTATGCAGGCGGCAGTAGCCACTCAATATGCCAAACGACTGGTATGGCGCGGTATCGATTTGTTCCGCAACATTAACCTGGAGATGGCGGAAATGGCAATGCTAATAAACGGCAGCAGCCCGGATACGGCCGAAGGACCGAGAGCCTGGGTGGAAAAAAGAGAGCCGAAATGGACCGGCGAATAAGCTATTGTTCAAAATCAAATATTAAAATCTCACTTAAGCAAGGAGACGTCGATGGATTTTTCTATGGAGTTCTCTAAAAACCAGGAGGAGTTTGCACAGGAAGTAATAGAATGGCTCGGGGAAAATCTACCGGAAGGTTGGGTCAATCAAAGAGATCCAGACAAAATTACTTATGAACAATGGCAAAAGCGGCGTGAGCTTGCCCGTAAGCTCGGCGCCAAGGGGTGGCTATACCCTCAATACCCTAAAGAATACGGTGGAGGTGGCATAGATTCGTCTCAAGCAGCTGTTTTAGCCAGAGAATTTGCTAATCGAGGTTTAGCTTTTCCGCCTCATTACGATTCTGGAACACTCGCTGCGCCGGCAATCCTGGCAACGGGAACCGATGAACAAAAGAAGCGTTTTTTACCTCCTATATTAAAAGGTGAAGCCTTCACCTGGCAGCTTTTTACTGAACCAGAAGCAGGCACAGACGAAGCAAATCAGCAGACAAATGCCCTTCGTCATACCCGTGAAAACGACTTTTTTATTGTTAACGGGCAAAAAATATTTGTCGGCTCAACCTTTGGTCCGCCGGACCAATTCTTGCTGTTAACCAGAAGCGATCTTAAAGCGCCGAGACACGAGAACCTGGCAATGTTTCTCGCGCCGGCTAATTTGCCAGGTATCACTATTAATCCACTTGACCTATTCACATCCGGTCTCTTGAGTCAAATCAATGGACCTAGTGCTGATATCTCTCCTGGGCGTAAGAACCAGGTTTTTTTCGACGATGTCAAGATTCACGAGTCGTATCTTATTGATGGCGAGCATGATGGCTGGAGAGTTACCGGCGCGACTTTAGCGGTTGAACACGGAGAGAGGGATAGAGGCGATGTTGGGAAGAAAGAAGGCGGTGGCAGATGGATAAGCCCGAATGTGCTGGTGGAAAAATTCCTGGATCAATGCCGTAATAATCCCATTGTTAAAGAATCCATAAAAAATAATCCTCAACTGGTCGAAGCTCTTGTAGATGTATACATCGATGCACAGATAATGCGGCTTTTTTCGATTAGGAATGCAGCGGGAAAAGGTGGCCGTTACGGAGGACCGCAACTACAACTGCACACTAAGATGTCCGGGGGCAGATTAATTACGAATATGGCAAAGGTTCTTGGACCCTATGTTCTCACTGATGACGAGGAATGGGGTCTGGAAGACGATATCTTTGAGGTCGGTCAGAGAGCAGGGCTTTGTTTTGCCCCTGCCGGTACTCCGGAAGCTTCTAAAATTATCATTTCCCGTGGACTTGGAATAGGCCGGTAGCCTGGAACAAATTGTTCCATGGTAATTCATAATAGGAGGTAAAGATGAGCCTGGATCTGAGTTTAACTGAAAGCGAAGAGATGTTAAGAAAAACAGCTCTGGATTTCATAAAAAGGGATGCCCCCAAATCGGTCGTTCAAAAGCTGCAGGAAACTGACACGGGTATAAACTCTGAACTCTGGCAGACGGCTGCGAATATGGGTTGGCTCGGAATTATTATCCCGGAAAAATATGGCGGAACTAATAATTCATTGACCAGTGCCGGAGTTTTGTTCGAAGCACTCGGCAGCAGGCCTCTCCCCGGACCTTATTTTTCATCTGGGATACTAAGCAGTTTAATCCTTCTTGAGGCTGGTGCTGAAGATCAAAAAACACATTTCTTAGCGTCAATTTCACGAGGAGAGGAAACCTTGACCCTGGCGCTAACAGAGTCCGGGTATAGCTGGGAGCCGGAAGCAGTAAAAACAACCGCACGAGCAGAGAATGGCGATTTTATTCTCAACGGTTTAAAGCTTTTCGTACATGACGCTCAAGCTTCGACATATTTTATTATCCCCGCCCGGACAGCGGATGGAGTTAATCCGGTAAAAAGTATTTCTCTTTTCCTCGTTTCAAGCAAATCTAAAGGAGTGTCAGTTCGACGACTGCCCGGATTCTTCGCTGGCAGATACTTCGAAGTGAAGCTCGATTCAGTGATGGTATCACCAAAAGATGTACTTGGAGAGATCAACCATGGATGGCAGCCTCTTGAGCATGCGATTGAGAAATCCATCCCTGTCTTATGCGCTTATAAAGTCGGAGGCTGCCAGTTTGTTGTTGATACGGCTATAGAATACAGCCGTACCCGAATCCAATTTGGACAGCCAATCGGTCGTTTTCAACGTGTTCAGGATATGATCATCGAGATGGTTAATCATGCTGACGCGGCTCGCTGGACGACTTACGAAGCCTTATGGAAACTTGATACACACAGACCAGCTGCCGAGAGCGTGCATTTAGCCAAAGTGGTTTCCAGTGAAGCTTATTGGGAGGTATGTACCCTTGCTCACAGGGTATTCAGCGGAATCAGCTACTCAAAAGAGCATCCTGTCAGCTTTCATACTAGAGCTTCACGCGCTCTGTACCATTATCTCGGCGATCCCTCTTATCACCGCCAGCGCCTAGCGAAAGTACTAGTTCCCTAGTGCCTGAAAATGAGTTATACTCGCTATATGAGTAAGGTTGTGATATATACTATAACTAGCTGCCCAGCTTCTAAGCAGCTTAAAAAAGATCTGGTTACAAAAGGAATCCAATTCGAGGAGAAGCAGGTAGATAGCAGACAAGAGTGGCTGGATGAAGCGTTAACCTACGGAGACATTGTCCCGATGATCGTACATGAAGATGGCCGGGTTGAGGTGAATCCTACTGGAATTCCAGGTTGATATATCTCTTAGACGGCGTGACCGTCCTGTGAATCTCTCGTTTGGAGGGCACAAATGGTAAAGCCGAGTGTGGTAACAAAAGAGCGTTTTGCATCAGGATTTACTTACCAGGATTACATGGCACAAGTAAAGGTTAACAAAGAAAGCTTCTTGAATTTCTACACTTCTGCCCAACTTTCAGCAGAAGACACTAATTTTTTCGTTCAAGCGGCGCGTGCTCGGGAAGGAATAGGAAAAATATTAGTACTCGGTGAAGACTGGTGCCCGGATGTCACGCGTGGTCTGCCGGTCGCGGTACGAATCGCAGAAGCCGCCGGCATCGAACTGCGTATATTTCCAAGAGATACGAACATGGATATCATGAATGAATTCCTCAACCGCGGAGAGTTTGCTTCCATCCCGGTGATAGTCTTTTATACTAACGACTTGAAGGAAATCTGTCACTGGATTGAGCGCCCGGAGGTTGCTAACCGGGACATGGCACAAATCAGAGAGCAGATTCAGAAGGATATGCCAACGGCAAGCGAACAGGAGCTCCGAAGCGCTCTCCGTCTGCGCATGATGGGTAAATATCCGGAATGGCAAAAGGAATCAGTTCGCGAAATGCGTCAAATGCTCGTAGGTAAATTGAAGATTAAATAAACTCTACCTTAAGCTAGAGTTCAGTAGGTGAAGCCCTATTCACCGCATGTCCATCGCACGCAAGCAATTTGCATAACTATTATGCTCCAGTATAAGTAAGGGATATGAGCTTTCAAAACGTGTCGTGGTATCAGTTAAACTTTTCCTATCTTGTCAATCCCGCCACAAAACCCGAAGCCCATGCCCAGCCGAGGTTATACCCTCCACGTTTTCCGTTAACGTCAAGAACTTCACCGGCGAAGTAAACACCATTTTTCAATTTTGATTCCAAAGTCCCGATGCGAACCTCATCAACATTGACGCCACCGCTTGTAAACTCCGCCTCATTCCACCCTCTGGTCCCGATTACTTTAAAGCGTCTGTTTTTCAATGAATCAACAATGACTTCCATGTCATTTTTCTCAAAAAGGTACTTAAGGGCTGTACAACACTTATTCGGTAATATCCCTACGAGTATTTCTTCAGCTGGTAGTTTAGCTCTTCTCCGTTTATCAAGCTCACTTTTTAATTGTTCAGGGTCCATAAACGGCACCATATCTATAGAAACGGAAACATCTGTTTTTTTATACCTGTTTATTGCAGCCGATATTGCGTCGCTGACATCTAATATGCAGCTTCCTGAAAGGCCATATTTCGTAAAGAGCAATTCACCCCTGACTTCATCCCCTTCCTTGCCTTCAATAAGGCTCCTGGCTCCAGCGAATATCCTCTGACCCTGCAGGAAATGGCATAGACTATCTTTTACCACTAGGGGTACAGCGCTCGGGACAGGTTCTACTATTGTGTGCCCCAATTGTCTGGCTATCTCGTACGCGCTTCCGTCCGATCCGAAAACAGGATAGCTCTTACCGCCACCCGTTATTATTACTTTCTGACATTCTATTGTTTTACCAGACTTTGATAAAACGAGTATGTTACGCTTTAAAAATGAAAGCCCCGAAAAGTTGAAGGTGTACTCAATGGGTACGGATAATCTTTTTAATTCCATCTCCAATACTTTTAATACCGAGGTTGCCTGGTTTGTCACCGGGAATATTCGTCCGTCCTGTGAATATACCTCTAGTCCGAGGCTCTTGAACAGTTTCAATATTTCCAATTTGCCGAACGTATCAAATACTGATTTTACCAAGGATCTGGCGGCGGGATTGTAAAATATCTCACTGAAATTGTTATTTAGGAGATTGCATCTTCCGTTACCAGATGCCAGTACCTTTCTGCCCAGTTGTTGCATCTTTTCACAGATGATAACAGGCTCGCCACTGCGACCTTTGCTTATTGCTGCAAAAATACCTGCCGCACCGCCACCTATTACCACCGTCAGACTTTTTTCCATGATTCTAGCTCAATCAATGTCAATTGTATCACCATTTTACTTCGTAACCTAAGAATAAAGGCTAGACCACACTACCGAGTGTTATCTTCCGAGCGGATTTTATGGGGACACCTCGCAAAGGCAATTGAAAATTGTTAATCAATAATCGCCTGGTTTACCAGTGCTATATATTCCTGCCGGATATTCAGATGTCCATATGGTCCAACCTGTGTCATCATGATGCCGATCAGCTTTTCCTTTGGGTCTGCCCACGGGAATGTACAGAAGGCACCGCCCCACGAATAGCTTCCCACCGACCAGGGCGAGGGGCCCTGGTGGGGACTGGTCAGCGTATTAACGTGCTCGGTATTTCTTACAATACCAAATCCGAGCCCGAAACCGGACCACGGTCCGGGAAGCCATACAGGAAGGTCACCCGTTTGAATAGTTGTCATCATTTCAATTGTCTTGCGGCTCAATATTCGCGCGCCGTCAAGCTCACCCCCGTTCAAGGTCATCTGGTAAAACCGGAAGTAGTCGCTTATAGTCGAAACAAGCCCGCCTGACCCGATGAAATACGTATGCGGTTCCCTAACAAAGCGGCTTTTTACGGTCGGGGCATCACTGAGCTTGATTGTAAAGTCTTTATCGGGTGTATAACACGCCGCAAATCGATCGAGTTTATTAACAGGCAGAAAGAAATGGGTATCGGGCATATTTAATGGTTTAAAAATATTCTCGTGGAAGAATACATCGAGAGGCATGCCTGAGATAATTTCCACGAGGTGTCCCACGACACACGTCGCCCTTGAATAATCCCATGCTTCACCCGGCTGATGATCAAGGGGTACTTTTGCATACCGTTTCACAAAATCCCCGATCGTTTCGTCCGGTTTCTGTTTCTCAGTTACCTTCGCCCATTCTTCGGAGCTTATGCCTCTTGGTACGTAACCGAATCCAGCAGTATGCGTTAATAGATGACGGATTGTAATCGGGCGGTCTGCCGGGAATAACTTGACCTGGCTGCCGGCAGCTCCACCTTCACTGCGTCTCTCGACGGGCATCCTTACAGCCACCTTGGAGTCAGTAAATTCCGGAATCCAGTTGCTAACGGGATCGGAGAGAAGGAAATGGCCTTTCTCAAAAAGTGTCATCAATGCGACGGAGGTAATTGCCTTGGTCATCGATGCAATCCTGAAAATTGTATTGGTGGTCATTGGCAAACCTTCTTCTACGTAGCGGGAGCCGACAGCATCGAGATGAACTACTTTTCCCTTGCGTGCAACGAGTGTTACGACTCCGGGCACCAGCTTCTTATCAGTATAGCGCTGCATGGCAACGCGTATCCTTCCCAGTCGCTCTGAAGACATACCGACAGATTCAGGTTCCGCCGTTGGTAACTTATCTGCAGAGATTTTATTCGTCGTTCGCTTTTTGGTATTGTTCGTTTTAGCCATTACACTCCTTCCCTAATGCTCTGAACATTTTTTCAAGTCAGGTTATTATAGACGTTTTCCAAGGAAATTTCAGCTAACTATCTCCCGATGGCGACTATGATAGACAATAAACAAAGATGATAGAATAATCGGTATGTACACACAACCTGAAAAAATTAACACTAGTGCCAATATCGTCCTCCTGGTAACCACAGTTGCTTCGTTCCTCATCCCCTTTATGGCATCAGCGGTAAATATTGCCCTTCCACGTATCGGCGAAGAATTCGAAATGAATGTCATCACACTTGGATGGGTCAACACCGCTTACACACTAGCCTCAGCCGCTCTCTTGATACCGTTTGGAAGACTGGCGGATATCAGAGGAAGGAAACAGATATTTCTCATCGGGATTATTATCTTCCTGGCAGGCTCGATTTTGTCGGCTGTCTCAAACTCCGGCGTCATGTTACTTATATCGAGAGCAATCCAGGGAGTCGGCGGTTCGGCAATATTTGCTACTTCAGTTGCCATCCTAACGTCTGCTTTTCCACTGGAGGAACGCGGCAAAGCGCTGGGTATCAACACCGCATCAGTCTACCTTGGACTCTCTCTTGGACCTGTCCTGGGGGGTCTAATGACACAGTATTCTGGTTGGAAAAGCATCTTCCTGATTAATTCAGTTTTAACGTTGCTGGTGATGATCGGAGCTTTCTGGAAATTCAGGGAAGAAACAGAGGAAAAGCGATTTGAAAAATTCGACATTCCGGGATCGATCATCTACAGCCTTGCACTTGTTTTAACTATGTTTGGTGTGTCTGAACTCCCGGAAATAACAGCTTACTTGTACATTGGCGGCGGAGTGCTGACAACTGTTTCGTTCTTCTGGTGGGAATCTCATAGTGAGAATCCTCTAATAAACATGGGTATGTTCCGGAATAATCGAGGATACACATTTTCCAACCTGGCGGCTCTGGTGAACTACAGCGGCACCTGGGCAATTTCTTTTTTGATGAGTCTTTATTTACAGTACATCAAAGAATTCGATCCAGAGATGGCAGGAATCATATTAATTACAAGTCCAGCCGTACAGGCAATTTTCTCGCCTGTATTCGGTCGCTTATCCGACCGCGTAGAGCCTCGGATTCTCGCATCAATAGGAATGGCAGTAACAGCAGCAGGAATCGGACTGCTTGCATTTATTACCCGCGATACTAGTATTCCATATATCATTATCAGTCTTGTAATTGTAGGTTTTGGGTTCGCCCTGTTCTCATCTCCAAATACCAATGCGATAATGAGCTCAGCTGACCGCCAGTTTTACGGTGTTGCGTCCGCAACCCTAGCCACATCGAGGCAATTGGGTATGATGGTCAGCATGGCAATCGTGTGGGTTGTATTCGCCGTCGTCATTGGGAGGGTCGAAATAACACCCGAATATCATGATGCTTTTATACGCAGCACCCGGATTGCCCTCATGATTTCAGCTCTATTGTGCGCCACTGCTATCTTGTTTTCCCTGGCACGCGGTAACATCCGACCCGACTCAAGAAAAATAACTACCAACAATTTGAAAGATTAACACAGCAGCATTCTCCTGTTGAGGAGGTCGAAGATGAAATACGATTTTGACACTGTGATAAACCGTAAAGGATCAGGTTCGGTGAAGTGGGACCGCGCGGATAATCTTTACAAAGTCAGTGATGTAATTCCGATGTGGGTCGCAGATATGGATTTTAAGTCGCCTCCACCCATAGTAAAGGCTCTAAAAAAAGTAGCAGGGTGGGGTATCTTCGGCTACACAATGGCACCGGATTCATATTGTGAATCCATTATTGTATGGATGAAAAAATGTCACGCCTGGGATATTCAAAAAGATTGGATCGTCTTCACTCCAGGAGTTGTCCCTGCTTTGCGTCTCCTCGTAAAAACATTTACACAGCCAGGCGATCAGGTGATTGTTCAGACTCCAGTCTACTATCCATTCTTTGACGCTATCAAGGACAACGGATGCGAATTGCTGGACAATCCATTGCTCCTTCAAGGTGAACAATACGTAATGAACCTCGATGACCTGGAAGATAAAATTACCCCGCGGACAAAAATGATAATATTGTGCAGTCCGCATAATCCGATCAGCCGGGTTTGGACAGAGTTAGAATTGAAGCGGTTGGGTGAACTGTGCATGAGACATAACATCCTGGTAGTATCCGATGAAATTCACAGCGACATCGTATACAAAGGTTTCAAACATGTGCCTTTCACCAAGGTCTCTAATGAGTTCTCCAATAATGCAATCGTCTGTACTGCTGCCAGTAAAACTTTTAACCTTCCTGGCCTCAGAACTTCGAATATCATCATTTCCAATCCGGAACTTAGAAAACGGTTTACAACTGTGATGAGAAATTGCGGGATGTCACCGCCGAATATGTTTGGAATAGCCGCGACCGAAGCTGCTTATCGATATGGAGAATCATGGCTCAAACAGCTGCTCGCTTATCTACAGGGAAATATCGAGCTTTTCCGGCAATTTGCTACGGAGAGGTTACCCGGTCTTAAAGTAATACAACCACAGGGAACATATCTGCTCTGGCTGGATTTCAGGGATTGCAGAATTGAGATATCCCAGCTCGATTATTTTCTCAGGGAGAGAGCCAGAGTTGGACTAGAGTCCGGGGAACAGTTTGGATGCAAAAATGCAGGATTCAGGCGGATGAACATCGCCTGCCCGCGAGCAACGTTAATCGAGGCAATGGCTAGGCTTGAAAAGGCATTTGAACCTTAACCGTTGCAAGAATAATGTGCTTTTAGGACTTATCCATTTTTCCGGGCATTCGCTAATTCACGAAGCCGCCGATCTTCAGTGAGTATCTTCTTTCGCAATCGGATACTCTCAGGTGTGACTTCTACGAGCTCATCGCGGTTAATGAAATCAATCGATTGTTCCAGGCTCAAGACTATTGGCGGGGTCAACTTGATGGCAATATCAGAAGTGGACGAGCGAATATTCGTCTTCTTCTTTTCTTTGCAAACATTAATGGCGATATCCTGCGGCCGAGAATTAGTCCCGATGATCATACCTTCGTACACCATCGTACCCGGCTCGATAAAAGTGAGACCTCTTCCCTGAGCATTGTTCAGTCCATAGGTAACTGCCTTACCTTGTTCAGAAGCGACCAAAACACCCATGCGTGTTGATACTGTGTCTTTCCGCCATTCTTCATAGCCAAGAAAGATTGTGTTCATCACCCCTGTGCCGCGCGTAGCGGTCAGAAAGGCGCTGCGGAATCCAATCAGTCCCTTGGTCGGGATATGGAATTCCATACGGACATTTTCCTGACCATCATTGCGCATATTCGTAAGCTCCGCCTGCCTCTTGCTGAGCATTTCAGTGATGATACCGATATATTCAGATTTGGTATCGATTGTTAATGATTCGACCGGCTCCATAAGTTTACCGTTAACAGTCTTAGTAATAGCTTCCGGTCTCGAAACTTCAAATTCATAACCTTCACGACGCATCGTCTCAATCAAAATTGCCAGGTGCAGTTCACCTCTGCCCTTTACAAGAAACGTGTCGGGGCTGTCGGTGTCCTGAACCCTGAGACTGAGATTGGTTTCAAGTTCTCTATAAAGTCGTTCTCGTAACTGGCGCGTAGTGCTGAAACGTGCTTCGCGCCCCGCAAACGGAGAAGTGTTAACACCAATAGTCATCTCGACGGTCGGTTCGCCAATTTCGATGCGCGGGAGGGGTTCGGGTCTGTCCGGACTAGCAAGTGTGTCACCGATACTAACTTCATCAATTCCGGTTAACGCAACAATATCGCCGGCTTCGACACATTCAGCTTCCAACCGCTTCAATCCAAGATAGGTGAATAATTCGCTTACCTCATAGCGAGTGATATTTCCTTCGGCGCTGATTCTCACAACCGGATCGCGCGGGGAAATCTTACCCCTCCAAATCCTGCCGATGGAAATTTTACCTTTATGAGAGTCATAATCAAGATTGGAAACGAGCATTTGAAAAGGACCGTCATCAATTCTGGGTGGCGGGACAGTCTTAATAATCGCTTCGAATAAAGGGATGACATCAGTACCTGTTTTCCCTGCTTCAGTGCTCACCACCCCATCGCGACCGCTCGCATATAAAACAGGAAAATCTAGCTGTTCCGCGTTCGTTGCCAATTCTAGAAATAAATCCTGCGTAAGTTTAAGCACTTCCGCTATACGTGCATTGGCACGGTCAACTTTGTTAATAACTACGATTGGTTTGAGACCATTGGCTAACGCTTGACGGAGCACAAATCTGGTCTGGGGCATCGGTCCTTCAACTGAATCGACAAGTAGTAGACAACCGTCCGCCATACTGATGACGCGCTCAACTTCGCCGCTGAAATCGGCGTGCCCGGGCGTATCGATGATATTTATCTTAACGCCTTTGAAATCGACGGCTGTATTTTTTGCCATGATGGTAATGCCCTTTTCCCGCTCGAGGGCATTCTGGTCCATGATACATTCACCCATTTCCTGATTATCACGGAATACCTTGCTTTGTTTAAGCAGAGCATCGACCAGGGTGGTTTTACCATGGTCGACATGGGCAATAATTGCTATGTTTCTGATGTCATTTCTATAATTCATACTTTTTTCTTATCTATTAGGTTAGTGGTAAATTTGCGCGCAAATATTTCACGTGAAAACGGTTGACGGACATGTTTCTCAAAGGAAAAACCTGAGGAAATTGCCTATCGAGAGGTATTTCTGAAACGGTGAAGGTGGGTAAAAATTGAGGAACTGATCATATAATTAAACGAACGATTTTTCATTCTAATAGAATTAACCCTAATCTATATTATACATAAAATCACGATTTTTTGATAGTCGCGAGAACGTAGATAGTTTAAACGTAAATCTCTCGATCGTTATCTATCTGAAAATGCTTCAGGCTAAGCCACAACGACCCTCACCCTGCCCTCTCCCTATTATGGAGAGGAATTTATTACGAGATGAAGGGCTTCGCCCTTCATCTTCTGGAACATCTACCTTGTCACAACCAGATTACAGCTTGGAGATGGCATCAACAACCAAAACCAGCCTGACCATTACTTAAAAAGTAAGGATGGTGAACCATCCTTACCGATTGGTTTATTAGATGCAGCTGCCGGGATTGAGTATCTAGCATTACCTGACGTTTACTGTCAAATTAAATTTCCATACTCCCTGTTCGCCGCCTTCCCAGGGACGACTATATTCCATGGATATCGTTGTGATACCACTCTTCAAACCCTTGAAAGTCCATTCCTCTTGACCCGGAGCCCCGACCGTGCTAGTACCTTGAGGTGCAATATATTGATGATTTGTTTGTTCGAGTATATTCGTATCCGCTATTTCAGCTTGTTCCGACCATTTGAATCCCGTAGTCTGATTGGAACCCAGTGTAACCGTCAATGTTCCTCCGGCGGCTATTTCAACCTCTTTAGTGATCGTATTTACATTCGTAAAATCGTCGATCGAAACATCCACCGATGCATTCCTGGATGAGGTCTGGGTTGTGCATGCGAAAAGTCCAAGAACAGCTGCCGCAGCGACTACCAGTAAAACAATCTTCATTTTCAATTTTTTTCTCCTTGAATTTAGATTTGAGTCTTCAGGTACCACGACGCCGAGAATCACGTCATGAAAAACAGCTTCATTATTTTTCATAATTACACCTTCGTCTGTCCGTTTTCAGCCACTATAAATTGAGAACTGTCAGGATAGCGTGGTAGAACTGAACCGTGATGCATTTTTCTTATGAACAAATCTGTCATCTGCTTGAGCCGTATAAATATGTCCAGCCTATCTACTGCCTCGGTTTTCCGATTAGCAATCAACACGCGATGTGAACGGTATTGTTCGGCTAAGTATTTAAATTGCTGCTCCTTATATGCGGCGTTGATTCCGGTATCATCTAAAGAATAATAGCTTGACATGATCGCTTTCCTCCGTCTTTCCCTTGACTCAACGTTACACCTTTATTTTGGTAAAAGATGATTGATCATTTCTGCGGCGAGCTACGATGCTTAACATTCGGACGAACCTGTGCCAGCGTCCTAGTCGGATCCGGTAAAAATCACCCTCTCCGTATTGGAAAACGATGAGGTGTATCTTTGTTAGAGTTGATTACCGCCGTTTCTATTTGCATCTGATTATCTACCTCGTTCTATTCAATACACGAAAATCGTGGCCTACCGCCTGCTCAGGCTGGAAGCGCTCGTTACATCAACCTTTCCTAATTGAGGATTACCTCCAAAAATAAGCCTGGAAGCCCCGCTAATGTCGACGTCTAAGGTCCCGTTCACTTCTACATTCCCATTGCTGGCGCCGCTCAAAATAACCGAGGCATGCAAAAGATAGAAGTCCTGCAGCCTGAGAGAGCTAGCTCCGGAAGCGTCTAAACGTGCGCCTTCAGCCGAACCATTAAGTTCAAGATAGCTAGCTCCCGACACTTCAAAATTTGCGCTTTCACATTTAACAAAACCGGTCGCGCGACTAGCGCCCGATATTTCCATGGTTACATCGACGGCTTGCAAGCTCAGGATGTCTAGTCTGCTGGCACCTGATACGTTAATTTCGACATCGTCATTGGTTTGAAATCCGGCGATGTTGACTGAACTCGCTCCAGACATATCGAGCACGCTCAGATCGGGCATGGCAATTGAGGCTCGAAGCGTTGTACTCCTGAATGAGAAAAACGGCCTCAATCGAATACGAAGAGTATCGCCGACCTGGGTAACTTCTATATAGTCAAAGAGATTGTCATTTGCAGTAACGCTTACGAGGTAGACATTCGACCTGGCTATTTCAACTTGGAAAGGAGACATTATTTCCACGCTGTTGAAATCAGTAAAATTAAACTCTCGAGTTTCAATGTCCTGGCTTCCTGTGATGTTTCCGTTGACGTTAATTCCATAACAACCAGGAAGGACCAGAATCACTGCAGCGACGAGGAGGAGTGCTGTGACTGCGATAAAACGCTTTTTCATATATTTTCCCCCTTATACACCAAATCACGCAGCTGTATGCAATTAACTCACTACCATCACCCGCTGCGAAACCAGTTCAAACTCATCTCTTGATAAGACCAGTAAAATTACGGATACCAACCCAAAAATACCGCGGGGGAAAAACGCTGCTACTGAACCTGCTAACGCCAATCCCCATTTCCTTCTCTGTACAGCATATATTCCGCCTATGAGCGCCAGTGCGCCGGCAGCGATAAACGGTATACTCAACAGGAATAAAACTGCCGGGACATTGACCGGAACCCAGAATGGTATGGCGACAAACCCTATGGCGCCCTGGATAACGAGCATCCCTATAAACAGCAAGAAAGCAACTAACATGTTAGCAACTCCTGCTAATATGCTGAGCGTTCCTGCAGCTGTTGTCATTGCGGTTTTTCTCATTTGTATTTACCTCCCAACACGAATCGAATAACGACATGATAACGTGTTCTGGCGGTGATCGCATCACCTCATTTGACTATTCTGGCATCGTTCGTGCGATGGATATTTGGCAGGCGACATACTACTCTGGATTGAGCACCTATCATATATCGACTGATTCATAGTGAAGGTTGTGAATTTCAACCTACGGAAGGATGAAAAATGTCGCCTAATCCGTTACTATAGAGGTCATGAAGCTATTGAGAAGAATCGGGATCTGGTTTGATAGGCATCCGACCGGCACCGACGGAATGGTCGCCGCGGCTCTAGTGGGACTGGCATTTCTCAATCTTTATATCAACTGGGGAAACGATACGGTATTAAGGGCGGCCTTAGCAATAGCGTTAACGCTGCTGCTTATATTACCTTTCACATTAAGACGACGGTTTCCCCTGGCAGTACTAAGTTTTATGACCTTTGCCATCCTTGTCTACAGGTCGTTAAATATCCCCGAAAGTTCATTTACTTTATATGCACTTCTGATGGCATTCTTCAGCGCCGGCGCTTATGGTACAAGTCCCTGGCGCGATCGAATACGTTTGTTAAGCGCGTTCGCAACCATTGGCTACCTTACTTATTCAGTCTTTTTTATCGGGCGCGGTTGGATATTTCCGGTCAAGACAGCCCTTTCCCAGGTTTCCGTTGTTTTAGCCGAGGCTTTTCTTTTCGGCGCGGCATGGTGGATTGGTAATGTTTTCCGCATTAGGCGAATACATGAGACCGAACTGCAAGAAAGAACCATTCAGCTGGAGCAGGAGCGTGATGAAAATGCCCGCCGAGCAGTTCTCGACGAACGGGTGCGTATTGCACGGGAACTCCATGACGTAGTCGCGCATCATGTTAGCGTCATGGGTATCCAGGCAGGCGCTGCCCGTAGAATACTAAAGCAGCAGCCGGAAAAAGCCAACGAAGTGCTTTCCTTAATTGAAGCATCAAGTCGCCAGGCGGTTGCCGAATTACAAAGATTACTCGGTTTTCTCCGGCAAGAAAGCCATGTAGATGAATTGGCACCACAACCAGGGTTAAACCAATTGGATGTGCTGGTTAAACACATGCGCGAGGCAGGCTTACCCGTCGAAGTTAAGATAGAAGGCGAACCGCAGCCTTTGCCGCCGGGGGTTGACTTGTCAGCTTACAGGATTGTGCAGGAAGCATTGACAAATACTCTTAAACACGCAGGGTCGGCTACAGCCTATGTAACCCTGCGCTATGTTCCCAATTCACTGGAATTGGAAATACGCGACACGGGAAGTAACCAGGTTCATGATGACATACCGGAAAAAAAGGGCAGAGGGCTTATCGGGATGCGTGAGCGCGTAACTCTTCATGGCGGTGAATTTTTCGCACGCGGCCTACCAGGTGTTGGATTTATTGTCAGAGCTACACTGCCGCTAACAGGACGGGTACGATGAAGATAAAGATATTACTCGCCGACGACCAGGCGATGGTACGCGCCGGGCTGCGTATGATTCTTGAAGCCGAGTCTGACCTCCAGGTGATCGGCGAAGCCGAAGATGGAGTAAGAGCCACAACCTTAGTCCATAATTTAAAACCAGACGTAGTCTTAATGGACATCCAGATGCCTGTTATGAACGGGTTAGAAGCCACTCGACGGATTGTCCAGGAAACTGAGGGGGCTTCGCGTGTTTTAATTCTAACCACGTTTGAACGAGATGATTATATATTTGAAGCGCTGCGTTCCGGGGCGAGCGGCTTCATTCTAAAAAATGCCCCTCCGGAAGACCTGGTCACAGCCGTTCGTGTTATTGCCGAAGGAAATGGTCTCCTAGCGCCCTCTATTACACGGAGAATTATTTCTGAATTCGCAAACCGCCCGGTGCGCCCTCCCATAAAAAATGAAGTCGAGCATCTTACAGAACGAGAAATTGAAGTCCTTAAACTCATTGCCAAGGGAAAAACAAACGCAGAGATTGCCAACGAACTGGTGGTCAGCGAGGCGACAGTCAAAACTCATGTTTCTAACCTGCTCACCAAACTGGGGCTGCGTGACCGTGTTCAAGCTGTCGTTTACGCTTATGAAAGCGGCATGATACAACCAGGTACCGCATAAATTTACAATTTCTCGTATCAATCTCAACCCATTGACAATCGTATACGACTATGACATAATCCCTTCGCTCCTGTATTGTCACAATATTAAAAGCCGAAGCTAGAGAACGAACAAGAGTTCCAGCTTGACCCGGTTTTAGAGGACGAGAATATGAAAAGAATGTCCTTTTTCCTTACGTTCGTCCCGGTTTTTATATCGATTTTGGTTCTGACCACCGGCTGCGGACAAAAAGGTGCACAAAACGAGACCACCACAGCTACTTCAACCGCCTCAACCGCATCGACCGAACCACCAGTAACAGAAAATCAACCGGCTACGACTACATCCACCACATCTTCAACTGAAACTACTTCACCGCCACCGAGCAGTACAACCACGACACCCACCCAAACAACAACACCTCCTCCCTCTTCAACTACGACGCCGTCTTACGTAGCCATTGTCTGGACTACTCCAAATACTCCTATCAGCCTTAACGTAGATGAGTCGACAAAACGAGCTACTTATCAGAGTGGCGGAACTCAGATATCCGCATATTTTTATAAACCGGCGGGATCCGGACTATTTCCAGCGATCATGATGCTGCATGGAAAGGATGGACTGCAGGAGTACCAGCGTTCGTATGCATCGTGGCTTGCTTCAAAAGGCTATATCGTACTGGCGCCGGATTACCTGACGCCGGTGGGTGTATCTCCCCAGGCATGGACGGGGGCTGATTATGGCAAGCATACAGAGCGAATCCGTGAAATCCAGGGTGATGGGCTTGAAAGCCTTAAGTCCTTAGCCTACGTCGATTCAAGTCACTTAGGTATTGTTGGGTTCTCCCTCGGCGGATACTACAGTTTTATATTAGCCACGCGAGGTGATGTTAAGGGCATAGTTAGCTATTATGGAGCATACTTCATCACTGCCCCCTATAGTCCTGCAAATGACCGATTGGCAAAATACAAGTTTATCGATATTGTTACCCAGATGCAGGCTCCAGTTTTAATGCTTCACGGTGACATTGATGCGCTTGTGGCAATCTCAACCGCCGACGCGGCGCACGGATTACTGGACAATGCTAACAAGGTAAACGAGTATTTCGTTTATCCTGACGTCGGACATGCTTTCAACATCCAGGGATCTCCTACTTATAACGCTCAAGCTACGGTGGATGCCGAACAAAAAGTAGTCGATTTTCTGGGAACAAATTTGAAGTAATATTTATTTTAGTCAATGTAAAATACGCGTATTTCTTCTTGACAAATGACTGCCTTCATCTTACACTTTCCTATAGTGCAAATTTGGTCAAAGCAGTTCTCAATCAGGCAACGCTTACTGTATTTCATCAATTTGTTTTCCATCTTTTATGTCAACCGCTTAACGTACTCACATTTGCCGTTATTTTCTAGCAGTACCTGTGTATCCTGTCTAAAAAGCAGTTAACTCTTGAAAGGAGTTCTAAATGCCAAGGCGTAACGATATTAAAAAGGTCATGATTATCGGGTCTGGACCGATAGTAATCGGACAGGCATGCGAGTTCGACTATTCGGGCACCCAGGCATGCAAGGCTTTACGTGCCCTCGGTTATCAAATTGTGCTTGTAAACTCTAATCCCGCCACTATCATGACCGATCCCGGCATGGCTGATGTTACTTATATCGAACCTCTTAACCTGGACACGATGATAAAAATAATCGAAAAAGAGAGACCGGATGCCCTGCTTCCAAATCTCGGCGGACAGACAGGCCTCAACCTTAGCGCCAGCCTCGCCGAATCAGGCGCTTTGGAAAAATATAAGGTGAAAGTCATTGGCGTTGAACCTGACGCGATCAAACGCGGCGAAGACCGGTTAGCTTTCAAGCAGACCATGATTGAACTCGGCATAGATATGCCGAAGAGTAAAATAGCATACTCCGTGGAAGAAGCCGAAGCTAACGCTACCGAACTCGGTTTGCCTGTAGTCGTGAGACCGGCGTATACGCTGGGTGGAACAGGCGGTGGCCTGGTCTATAACATGGAAGAGCTGCGGATTATTGCCAGCCGGGGAATATCTGCCAGCATGGTGGGACAGGTATTGATCGAAGAGTCGG